>Ga0209417_1004939_pt1 | contig 15301 bp, 12 predicted proteins | sample RifGroF2_FD_184002 | JGI IMG/M metagenome (GOLD analysis project Ga0209417, IMG submission 184002) | Groundwater microbial communities from Rifle, Colorado, USA - Groundwater F2 (SPAdes) (version 2) | ecosystem: Environmental > Aquatic > Deep subsurface > Groundwater | place: Rifle, Colorado... | reverse complement strand
ATATGTAAAAATAATGATGCTGTAGGCATCAAACATTTGTAGAAAATGGAATATTCATATAATATTTACGACCCAGAATGGGTCGAACGTAAAAGAGAGGTTCAATTATACGATATTTTTTCCGTCGGTTGCACCAACGGTTATTACTGTAACGCACCTTCGGTGCTTTATTACGGGATATTAGAGCCACGAAGTGGCGATACAATAATAACCACCTGCGCAGCGGGTGGCAATACAACAACCCATACACATCCAAATCCCTTAGGGATGATATGATTGTAGAACCGTATAATGCCACCGTACACCTAAGGGGTTGACCAAAAACTATAAAGTTGATTTAATTTTAAATTTTATGAAAAGCTATTAAATTTAATAAATTTACAAAGACAAAAACACAAAAAGGTGATTATTTAAAACCTAAAATGAACTTTATTAAACACACTTTTTTGAATAGCATCTCTCAGAAATGACGAAACCCAATTACAACACATAAGAAACCTTTTCCAAAACCTTACAAAGTATTAATTAGAAAATTTGTTTTTTTTGAAAAATTAGTGGATATCAATTTGGGTTTGTATGTATAAATATGCAGGATTCAAAGTATCCCAAAGAAAAAACATATAGTTTGTTTTGTAAAATTTGTGGTATAATGATGCTTTTTGTATTGTTGTTTTGCAAAAAAATAATTAACCGTATTATTATTTTAAACTTTTTTTTTTTTATCTTTGCAGTTAAAGAAATAACATTTATATGAAAAACAATCTAAAAATAATAGTTTTTTTACTGTTCTTTATTTGTTTTAATGAAATAAAAGGACAAGCTCCAACATGGTATTGGGCAAAAAATTTTGGTGGTGTAAATTATGATGAAGCCAAATCTATATGCACAGATAAAGATGGAAATATTTATGTTGTTGGAACTTTTAGAAGTTCCAGTATAAATATAGGAGGAACAAATTTAGTATCTTATGGTTATGAAGACATATTCCTTGTAAAGTTAAGTAGTAATGGAAATGTTTTATGGGCCAAAAGTGGAGGTGGACAAAATAGTGATAATGCATCAAGTGTTGGTGTTGATGATTTGGGTAATGTTTATATAACTGGTCACTATGCTAGTTCTTCGCTTGAATTTGACAATGTTTCTGTTAGCAATAACGGTTCTTATGATGCATTTATTGCTAAATTTGATAGTAATGGGAATATTGTTTGGTTAGATAATGCAGGTGGAAGTGGTAACGAATATTGCACAAGTTTAAAAGTATGTGATAATGGTAATATTTACGTTACAGGTTATTTTAATAGTTCTATAGCTTATTTTGGCGATGAGTATTATAATAATGTAGGAGCTTATGATTATTTTATTTTACATTATACGGATAACGGTTTGGTAAATCATGTAGAAGTTGGAGGTGGTGCAGGTAATGATTATGCAAATGACATTGATATTGATAAACTTAATAATATAAATTTAGTTATTACAAGCAATAGTGATAGTTTAGTTTTTGGAAATAAAGTATTAAAAACAAATGGGATGAGTGATATGTTTTTAATTCAATATAATTTAAATTTTGAAAACAATTGGGCAAAATCAATAGGAGGTACTAATAATGATTTTATAGAAGCAATAACAACAGATTTATATGGAAATATATTTATAACAGGTTCTTTTTTAAGTAATGAAATAATAGTAAACGATGATACAATAATTAAAAGTGGTTCGTATGATGTTTTTGTTGGAAAGTTTAGGAATAATTCGGATTTTTGCTGGATGAAAGCAGGAGTAGGTTTAAGTGCAGACTATGGAAATACCATAAAAGTTGACAATAATTGTAATATTTATATAGGTGGTAATTTTAAGAGTTCAGAACTTTCTTTTGGTAATTATAAGGTAGTTAATAATGGAAATAATGATGCTTATATTGCTAAATTTGACAGTACAGGGCTTATTAAATGGGCAAACAATTTAGGGAGTCTTGATGATGAATTTTGTTATGATATGGATATTTCTTCAACAGGAGAAATATATATAACAGGTAGTTTTATAAGTGATAGTATCGTTGTAGGTAATAGTGTTTTAAAAAACAATGGATATGTAGATTTATTCGTGGCAAAATTAGGCAATGATATGTCATTAACTTATACGTCTACTGATGTTATTTGTAGTTATGATCCTTCAGGGCAGATAAGCATTAATGTAACAGGAGGAGATGCTCCATATACTTACAAGTGGTCAAATGGTGCTACAACAAAAGATATTACTGGATTAATAGCTGGAGTTTATACGGTAACGGTAACAGATTTTAATAATTTTGCTCTTGTTGAATATATAGAAATTAAGTCTCCAGGAGCTATAACTATAACCCCAAAAATTAATACAGGTTGTTTTAATATGAACAATGGAAGCATAGAAATTAACATAGTGGGAGGAACCCCTGATTATTCGTATATTTGGACAAATGGTGCTACAACAAAAGATATTACCGGATTAATAGCAGGCGTTTATAATGTCACAGTAACAGATAATAACAATTGTGTAAAAACAGGAAGTTACACAATTACTTCTCCGTCAGCTTTATCTGTAACATTAAGCTCTTTAGAAAATGCTTCATGCAATTTATCATCAGATGGGAATATCTATTTAACAGTAAGTGGAGGAACAAAAGCTTATACATACTTATGGTCAAATGGTATATTAAAAAGAGATTTAACGAATATTAAGGCAGGCACATATTTTATAACTGTAAAGGATGCCAATAATTGTATAGTTACAGACAATTATACAATTTCAGAACCACCTGCACTTCAAATTAAAGATACAGTAATCAATATAAGTTGTTTTGGTTATAGTGATGGAGAAATAAAGGTAGAAATGAAAAGTGGTACGGGACCTTATAATTATACATGGTCTAATGGCAAAACAACAAAAGACATAGCAGGACTATATTATGCAAGTTATACATTAACGGTGTCAGACCCAACGGGGTGTTCTATGTTAAAACGAACTGTTAATCAACCAAAAGTATTATCAACAACAGTTGAGATTGCTAGTGACACAAATAATAATTGCTTAGGAACGGCTTATGTTAGAGTTTTTGGAGGAGAAGTTCCATATACATATCAATGGGATGACCCAAAGCAACAAACAGTAAGTTATATAAAAAAATTATGTGAAGGTTCTTACATTATATCTATTACAGATTTTAATGGATGTCACATTACAGACACAGCAAACGTCCCGAATGTTGAAGCTTTAAGTGTAAATAATATAGAATTGCATGATTCTAGTTATTTGACAGTTTTTCCCAATCCAGTATCTAATGGGGATGATTTAAATATAAGTTCAAGTAAGGTAATTAGCAAATTGTTAATTTATGACAAATTAGGGCGTTGTGTTTATAATAATATTGTTAACACAAAAAGCGTTAACCTAAATATTGATTATTTTGAATCAGGATTGTATAATATTATCTTAAATTATCAAGATAATACATCTGTTTTGGAATCAAAAATAATAATAAAATTATAAAACAATGCACATAAAAAAAGCTTTTTTTATTATTACTTTATTAATAATAAATAGTATATTCGTTAGAGCATTTAATGCAGATTTTAAATATTATAACACATGTTTTGGAGACAAAACTATATTGGTTAGCACTTCAACAAGCACAAATGTCATTATTAGTTATCAATGGGATATAAATAACAATGGGGTTTTTGGTGATTTAATGGGCGACTCTGTTGTATTTTCGTTTCCTGAAGCAGGGATTTATAAGGTAGGAATAAGAATAGTAAATGATATTAATGATACTGATTTTATTTATAAGGACGTATTAATAAATCCTATTCCAAAAGCGGACTTCTCAATAGTTAATCCATGTAAGGATAATTACACTTATTTTACAGATATTTCAACTATAGCTTCAGGAACTGTTGCTTCATTTTACTGGGATGTTAATAGTGACAATATTATTAATGATTCATCAGGAAGCGTTTGTAAATATCTGTTTCAAGATACAGGAATGAAGTCTGTTTCATTAAAAATTATTTCGCTTATGGGATGTGCTGATTCCATAAAAAAAACATTTTATATAAATAATAGTGCTAATGCTGATTTTACCTCTATTAGGCTATGTAAAGATGATACAGCAAAATTTCATGATAACTCTATATTAAATAATGATTTTATACTAAAATATAGTTGGTTTATAGGGGATAGCGTCGAAATAAATGAAAGGGACCCAAAGCGGTATTTTACTTTAGAGGGGATGTACGATATTAGTTTAATTATTCAAACTAATAATGCATGTATAGACACTATTTCTAAACAGTTAGAGGTAAAACCTCTTCCTGATTTTGACGTTTTATTAAGTGGAAGTACTACTTTTTTTGAAGGGAAAAGTGTTACCTTAACTGTTACTGGTGTTGTTGATTCTACAATTTGGTCAACAGGGGAACTTACAAAGTCCATAACAATAAGTCAATCTGGAGAATATTCTTTAGAGGTTGTAGGAACGGGAACCTGTAAGCATGTAAGCTCATACACTATTACTGTTTTACCTTTATATGAACCTGTTATTCATAATATAATAACACCAAATGGGGATGGAATAAATGATATATGGCATATTGAAAACATTGAAGGTTATGATAAAGTAGATGTGTCTGTTTTTAACAGATGGGGAGATCTTGTTTATAGCTCAAATTCTTACAAAAGCGATTGGAATGCCTCATATAGTGGCGGTATAGTTCCTGATGGTTCGTATTTCTATGTTTTAAAGTGTACTATTAATGAAGATACTAAAACATACAAAGGGACACTAAGTGTTATTAAGTAATAAATGTAAAATTATGAAAAGATTATTACTCATATTTGGTTTTTTGATTTATAACGTTCTTTTGTTTGCACAACAATTGCCAATTACAAATCAGTATTATTTTAATAAATTTTCTTTAGCTCCTTGTTATGCTGGGTTTAATAGTGGAATTGAAACTTATGCTAGTTATCGCAAAGAAGCTGTAGGATTTAAAGGAGCTCCAGAGGGTATGTCATTAAATGTAAATGCTCCAATATTAAAAAATTCAGGAGTAGGCATACGCATTGTTAGTGATAAAATAGATATATTCTCCAATTTATTTGCAGATCTTTCTTATGCTCAACATCTAAAATTTAATGATGATTTGAAACTAAGCTTAGGTCTTTATGCAGGTATTTATGAAAATAGAATTGATTTAATGGATGTTGTTGCGGATGATCAGTTAATTGATCCTGTGCTTATAAATAGGAAAAGCCATAATGGCATAGCTTTAAATTCTGGATTTGGATTAAACTTAAATTATAAAAAAACTTTAAACATAGGGCTATCTGTACCTTCTATTATTACAAGCGAAAACAATTACAGTGATAAAAATGTAAATTATAAACTACAAAGACAATATCAATTTTTTGGTTCTTACGAATATGCAGTTAATGAGGAAATATCTTTAGTACCTCTTGTTCTTATCAAATATTTGCAAAATGCCCCAATGAACTATGAGTTTAACACAAATGTATATTACAAAAAGAAATATTGGGCAGGATTAAACTATAAAAAGGCAAACATTGCAGGATTAAATGTCGGTTTATTATTATCTGATAGAATAGTTTTTAATTATAGCTATGAAGTTGGTTTTGGAGGCATGATTGGATATTCTTCTGGTAATCATGAGATAACTTTAGGATTTATTTTTGACAAAATGAAACTTGATGAAGATGCTAAAAAGGCTTTGTTAGAACAGAAAGCTTATGAAAAGGCTCTTTTATCTCAAATAGACAGCTTGAAGAAAATGAAAGATCATTTTGAAACAGAACTACGAAAAAACAATTCCTTGCATGATAGTGTTACTTATGATGAAAGCGAGCTTATAGGATATAATCAAAATGATAAAAAAACAACTATAACACAAAACACGATTACAAATGATACTTTAAAAAGCAATTTACCTCAAACAAACGAAGTTGTTGAGCAGAATATAAACCAAAACGAATATTTTATAGATAATGATTTGAATACAAAAAAAGAGAATAATGTTTTTCAACCAGACTCTATGGAAAAGGTAAATATAGTATACTCTAATCAAATTCAAGAAGTTGTTAAAATGGATACGCAATTAGTGTATTCTTTAAAACAAAAAATAGAAACACTTGAAAAACAACTTGAAATGTATAAAGCAAACGAATATGCAGAAGCTTCTAAAAACAATTCAAAAATAGAAATTGCAGATGAACCAGAGGATATTAATCAAGTAGAAAACGAAACAAAAAAAATACAAAAAAAGAAATCAAAGGAAAAAAACAAAGAAGAGAACATTTCTAACAATAACGTAAATATCACAGATAATATTAATGACATTACAGTAAATAACAATGGCGATTTTTACAGCCCTACAGGATATTATATTGTTATAGGTGCTTTTGAAATAAAAGAAAATGCAGAAGACTATATGGCATTTTGGAGAGAAAGAAATGTTGAAACGTATATTGAAAAAGTTAGTGGCAAAAAATGGTACTATGTTTACTTGAATAAATCCAACTACTTAAAAGAAGCAATATCTAAAAGAAATGATTTCTATAATGCAGGCTTTAAAGAAATATGGATATTAATACTTAAATAAAATATACATTATGCGACATGTGGTGCTTGTTGTTAGTTTAATGACAATAATGGTTTTCTTTTCATTTTCTCAATGCCCAAATGGTTGGGTAAGAATAGACAAACAACTTGTGGTTAACAGTGATTTTTCTTTAGGAAATTATGGCTTTACAAGTGAATATTTATACAAAAAGGATCTTGCTACTAAACAGGATGAATTATGGCCAGAAAGTACTTATTCAATATGTAAGAATCCTAATAATGTGCATAAAAACTTTGTTAGTTGTACAGATTTCTCTGGAGATGGTAATCTAATGGTAGTTAATGGAGCCACAGAAACTAATGTAAAGATATGGAGACAACAAATAGAGGTAAAACCTAATATTACTTACTTGTTTAGTACTTGGATAAAATCAGTTCATCCTTCAAATCCCGCAACTTTACAATTTTCAGTAAATGGAGTAAATCTAGATGTTCCTTTTGTTGCATCTACAAACACTTCTTTATGGCAAGAATTCTCTGCCGTATGGTTTTCTGGTAGTGCTACAGATGCAGACATAAGTATTGTAAACCAAAATTCTATTGCCTCTGGAAATGATTTTGCATTAGACAATATTTCTTTTATGGAATGTGGACCAGAATCTCCTTTGCCTATACAATTAATATTATTTCGTGCAGTTCAAAATGAAAACAATAATGTAAAACTTACATGGACAACTGCTTCTGAAATGAGCTCTAACTATTTTTCTATAGAACGTAGCACCGATTGTTTAAACTTCAAAAATATAGTAACAATAAAAGGTACTGGTTCATCTAGCACCGTTCAGGATTATTATTATATTGATGAAAATGCAATTAGAGATTCTGTATTGTATTACCGTTTAAAGCAATCTGATGCAGATGGCAGGAGTGTGTATTCTCCTATAGTTACTGTTGAATCAATGAAGACATGTAATCATAATTTCCAGATAAAACCCACAATTATTACAAACAATAAAATTATTTTAACAGTTCCAAATAATGAAACTGATTTTGTATTTCATATAATAAATACTCGAGGAGAAGTTGTTTTTAAGCAAAATATTACTGTTGATAAAGATATTCGCATGCAAAATATAAATATTCCAGAATCAATAAAGTCCAACATTTATTTTATAATGATAAAGAGTTCCTGTAGCACTTTTATCGAAAAAGCAATAATTATTAACAATTAATATATTTTTTATTATGAACTTGCATGAAATTATTTTAAAAAAAATATCAAAAAAAGTAATTATAAAAAATATTTTTAGCATAATATTTTTAGCTATTTTATTTATAAATGGGGCGTTTGCGCAAAAAACAGATTTTAATACAGATTGGTACTCTGAAGATGATTATAAATTTGTTGAGAAAAATATTTATGAAAACATTTTATGGCTAGAAAATGATCCTACTAAACAAAATGACTCTTTAAGACAGTGTATATCTAACGTTGTTTTAAAATGGATTATGGGTACTCAGTATTTGATTGTTGACATTGATGTAGAATACATGAAATTTATACCTAAAGATTACAAATATATAGACTACATTAACCCTATGTTCGTATTTGGTAAAGCAAAGTATATTATAGATAATATAGATAACAAAAATGAACAAACAGCAAATATAGCTGGATTAAAAAGTATGTTAAAAATTTACAATTATGTTGTGAAAAAAGATAGAAAAGCAAAATTAGATATATTTGAAAAATTAAAGAAATACGATAAAGCAAATACACATATAGACTTTATTAATGAATTTATTAAAGTGAAAAAATGATGCTTTAATAATTTTTATGTTAATATACTTTCCAAATTATCATGTAAAATAGATAACTTTGCAAAACTTTATAAAAAAAAATCCAACACCAATCAATGAATGTTAAATTACATTGAAAATAAAAACATAGATAGATCTAAATGGGATAGATGTATTCGTAGTTCAATTAATGAAACAATATATGCTTACTCATGGTACTTAGATTTTGTGTGTGATTCATGGGACGCTCTTGTTGAAGATGATTATATAAGCGTTTTTCCTTTAGTATTTAAAACAAAATTTGGAGTTACATATATTTATCAACCTTATTTTGCACAACAATTAGGATTGTTCTCTTTAAAAACAATTAGTGTCTCAAAAACAAATGAGTTTTTACAAAGCATCCCTTATAAGTTTAAATATGTTGATTTTTGCCTTAATACATATAATAGAACTAGCTTAACAGAATATACCATTAGTGAAAAAGTAACTTACCAATTAGATCTTATTAATAATTATGATGTAATTTACAAATCATTTTCAAATAACAATAAAAGAAACATAAAAAAATCAGCAAAGCACAACGTTAATATTAGTCAGGATGTTTTGCCTATAGATATAATTAAGATATTTAGAAAAAACAGAGGCAAAACTGTTATAAAATGGGGAGATACGCAATACGAATCATTAAAAAAAATATTATATTTTTTTTTAAGAAACAATTGTTTGAAAATGTATGGAGCATATAATGATAAAAACACATTAATTGCTGGTGCTTTTTTTGTTTTTTCAGCCAATAAGGCTATATTTCTTTTTTCAGGCAATACGCCTGAAGGAAAAGAGAAAGGTGCAATGTTTGCAATTATAAATGAGTTTATAAAAGAATTTTCTTCAACAAATGTTACACTTGATTTTGAAGGATCAGATGATACTAATCTTGCTAGATTTTATGCCGGATTTGGCTCTCAAAAAACCATTTACAACCACTTAAAAAGAAACCATTTAAACTTTATAGAAAATACTTTTTTTGTTTTATACAGGTCTCCTCTTTTTGTTTTTTTTAAAAATACATATTTATTATGCCAGAAACAAATTCTTAATTTGTTAAAATTTAGTACTAAAAATAAATTAGATAAAGAAAATTAATTTGTCTATAAAAATATTTTCATTTATTACAATACTAAAACAATCATACTATTTATTTAATTTTTATAATATAATGCTTACTTATAAAAAATGCCTGATTGGATAAAGCCCATTCAAGCATTTTTTTTAATAAAAATTTAATTATCTAAATAATAGAATTAGATATTAAAACTATTTTTTATTTTATCAACGAAATCTAATTTTTCCCATGCAAAAAACTCAACTTCCTTCATCGTTTCTATTCCATTTTCAAAAATAGGAACAAATTGTTTGTATGGGTCTCTACCAAAATGACCATATTTAGCAGTTTCTGTAAATATAGGATTTTTCAAACCATATCTTTTTACAATTGCATTTGGCCTCATATCAAATATTTCATAAACCTTCTTAGATATTTCTCCATCAGAAAGATTAACTTTTGATGTTCCATAAGTATTTACATACAGTCCAACAGGATCTGCAACACCAATAGCATAAGCTACTTGAACTAATATTTCATCAGCTACTCCTGCTGCTACTAAATTTTTTGCGATATGTCTTGTTGCATAAGCAGCAGATCTGTCAACTTTTGAAGAATCTTTTCCAGAAAAAGCCCCTCCTCCATGAGCACCTTTGCCTCCATAAGTGTCAACTATGATTTTTCTTCCTGTTAATCCAGTATCTCCATGAGGTCCGCCAATAACAAACTTTCCTGTAGGATTTACAAATAATTTGTATCCTTTTTCAAACAAATTTTGAATATTTTCAGGTAATTGCTTCTTTACTCTTGGGATTAAAATATTGGCAACATCTTCTTTTATTTTGTCTTGCATCTTTTTCTCAGCATCTTTTATTGAAGCATAATTTTCTTCTGCATGCATAATAAATTCATCGTGTTGTGTAGAAATAACTATTGTTTCTATTTTGATTGCTTTTCCGTTATCGTCATATTCAATTGTTACCTGTGATTTAGAATCAGGTCTAAGGTATGTCATTTCCTTTCCCTCTTTTCTTATTTTTGCTAATTCTTGTAATAAAAAATGAGCAAGGTCTATAGGTAATGGCATAAATGATGCCGTTTCTTTGCAAGCATAACCAAACATCATTCCTTGATCTCCAGCTCCTTGTTCTTCGTCTGATTGTCTTTCAACTCCTTGATTTATATCTGCAGATTGTTCATGTATAGTAGAAATTATACCACAAGAATTAGCTTCAAACATATAATCTGCATTAGTATAACCTATATTTTTTACAATATTTCTTACTATTTTTTGAACATCTATATATGCATTTGTTTTAACTTCTCCACTACAAACAACTAAACCTGTAGTAACTAGAGTCTCACATGCAACTTTAGATTCCGGATCCCTTCTTAAAAATTCATCCAACAAACTGTCGGATATTTGATCTGCGACTTTATCTGGATGCCCTTCTGAAACGGACTCCGATGTGAATAAATAACTCATTTGTATTGTTTTTAAATTTGTAATTATTTTAAAATTGGAGCAAACATAAGTATTTTTTTTTAAAAATGACAAAAAATTAAGTTATAAAACTAACAATGTTAAGACATAGCTAAAAATAAACAGAAGTATAAGTTTTGTATTTAAAATTATTTTTCTTTATTTTGTAATAGTTATCTTTTATTAAAAAATGCTCAACTGAAGTTTTTAATAATCAATGACAATTAATTATTACCAACTACCTCCAGCACCACCGCCGCCAAAACCACCACCACCAAAACCACCAAAACCACTAGAACCTCCGCCGCCAAAACCACCTCGCCCAGAAGAAAAGTCCCTATAAGAGCCCGAACTATTATTCATACTACTCATTAGAAATAATAATGTCCAAAAAGAAAGATTTCCTTTATTTCCAAGATGAGAACTTCTTACAGACATAAACTTTGCAAAAAATATTAATAATACAAAAGGAATTAAATAAAAAATGGAAAAACCTTTTTCTTTTTTCATATATTTTTCTCCAGTAAAAGAACCTGAGAGTAATCCAATGATAATATTTGTTGACTTATCAATTCCTCCAAATATATTTCCATTTTTAAATTCAGGAATCATTTCTTTTTCAATAATTCTTTTGCATATAGCATCTGTTAATATTGACTCTAATCCATATCCTGTTGCAATAAAAACGCCTCGTTCTCCTTGTTTTCCAGATGGTTTTATTAATATTATTAATCCATTATCTTTTCCTTTTTGTCCAACACCCCATTTTTCACCAATTTGGTATGCGTAATCTGCTTTATCATATTCTAATAAGTCTTCAGTTATAACTACAACAATTTGAGTTGAAGTAGAGTCATTATATGCTCTTAACTTATTTTCAAGATAGTTTCTATCTTCACTATTTAGAATAGCAGAAAAATCATTAACTAATTTAGGAGGATTTGGTCTTTCAGGCAATTCATTAGAATATGCACTAATATTTACAATGAACAGAAACGAAAGTAATAATAGATTAAAAATTTTCTTCATTTATATTTTTATTTAGTAAGATATTTCATCTGAAATTTCATTAACATCCGTATCTTTATTATAAGGAAAGTATTTTCTTAGTTGCTCCCCAACCATTATAATTCCATCAATTAGTCCCTTTTTATAATTGTCTTCTTTAAAATTTAAAATAATATTTTCTTTTATATTATCCCAAAAGTTTTCTGGTACAGTTTGATTTATTCCAACATCTCCAAGTATTGCAAACTTTTTATCTTTTACTGCAAAATAAAACAAAACACCATTACGCAATTCGGTTTTATGCATTTCTAATTTTTTAAAAATAAATGCAGCTCTGTCTAATACTTCATCCTTACATTTATCTTCTATATGTACTCTTATTTCTCCCGAAGTTAAAGTTTCTGCTTTTCTTATGGTATCAACTATTTCTTTTTTTTCTTTAGCGTTAAAAAAATCTTTTGCAGGCATATTTATTTTTATTTAAAATTTTACTTCTGGTGCTTTTTGTGCTCCTTGCTCAGCTTCAAAGTACGCTTTTTTGTCAAAACCAAACATTACTGCAAACATGTTTTTAGGAAACGATCTAATGTAAGTGTTATAGCTTTTTATTACTTCATTGAATTTTTTTCTTTCAACAGCAATTCTATTTTCTGTACCTTCAAGTTGTGATTGTAATTCCAAAAAGTTTTGATTTGCTTTTAAATCAGGATAACGTTCCACTACGACCATCAATTTTGATAAAGCAGAAGTTAATCCTCCTTGAGCTGCTTGAAATTGTTGTAACGAATTAGCATCAAGATTTTGAGGATTTATGTTAACACTTGTAGCTTTTGCTCTTGCATTAATAACATCTGTTAGAGTTTGTTTTTCAAAATCTGCATATCCTTTAACGGTATTAACAAGGTTAGGAATAAGATCCATTCTTCTTTGATAAACATTTTCTACTTGTGACCATTTTTCTGACACAGATTCATCATAATTCACCATATTATTGTAAATACTTTTTACATACAAAAATGATATTAGCAACAAAGCAATTATGCCTATTAATATTAAATTTTTTTTCATAGTTTTTTATTTGTTAAGTTATTAAAAATTAAACGCAAAATTAGTAATAGTATTTCAATAAACTAATATAATATTCTTAAAAAATTAAGCAATGAATTTTATTTGACAATATATACTTGCTAATAAATTATAAATTTTTGACGATAAATAATATTATTATCAGAAGAGCTTTTTATTATAAATAAATATAAACCTTTGGATAATTTATGGGTATAAATTAAGCCTGATTGCTTAAATAGAATTTGATTGACGAGTTTTGCTTGAGTGTTATATACTTCGGCAACAAGATGCGTATTTGATTTGTCTTCAATGTTAATTAGATGTTGCTGTATTTGAACATTTATATTGCTATTCTGATTCTGTTCTTCAATCGAATTAAAGAGGTCTATTATTTTAATCATAGTGTCTTGGCAACCATAATTATTTATTGCAATAAGCTTAACTGCAAATAATCCAGGTTGTATATATGTGTATGTTAAATTCTCCTGCTGCGAAGTATCACCACTACCTAAATCCCATAAATAAGAAGTTGCATCATCACTAGAAAGATTATTAAATGCAACTCGATATCTTGTTATTGTAAAGCTAAAATTAGCTACAGGGTTACTGTAAACATTAACAGCTACCTCGTCTGCTAATGAGGCTCCACATGCTTCTTTTACTGTTAATTTATATGTGGTGTTTACTGTTGGTTGTATATTTGTTGAGTCTCCTGTTATATTAGTGTCATTCCAATTATAAGAGTATGGTTCAACGCCTCCCTTATACTTCCCTTGAAGATTAATATAATTTCCATAACAAACATTAACGTTTTGTGTAAAAGTATCCTTTTCAAAAGGAACAAAGTCACTAATTCTAAATGTAAAAGGGAAATACGCATCGCATAATGAAATTGGCAAATATAATATAACTGTCTCCGATGCCTCTGGTATGTTATCATATAAAGGAGATAAAGTTATAATTGCGGAATCAATTCCCTTTTCAAATGTAATAACTGAATCTATTTTTTTGTAGTCAACACCATTAGTTGCTGTGCCTTGAATATCAAAATTGATATATATTGTAGTATCAGGAACCCTATTAAGTTTCAATTTAATTTTAATATCTCTACAATCTTCTATAACATTAAATAATGTAGAATCTTGAATTACTTGAGGAAAGTCAATTTCTGTTGTTATGTTCCCACATAAATTATTAGAGTAGAAACTTCCTTTTTCTAAAAAAACACCCGTATCAAATGTATTGTCATTAGCATCTGCTATAGCAATTTTGCAATGATAAATTTTATAGGGTTTTACCTTCATTGATGCTTTTAACTTAACGGTCATCCCATCATACTCTACATACAAACCATTATAATTATCACGATATAAATATTTATAATCAGCACTAGCATCGTTAATGTTATTTATAGATATTGGTAGATTTGTATTAGGAATTGTGGCTATATTTTTATAACCAACAATATCTTCACCAGATATAAATATTCCAAAAACATCATTAGATGCTTGGCTTAATAATTCGCCATATTCTTCGGAGGCAAATACATAAGAGAAAAACATAGAGTCTCCAATTGAAATAAAATCAAATTCTAATACGGCAGCATCGCTTGTATTAATTCCTGCAATAGAATCTAATTCTGGGATTGAATTTTTAAAAAATTGTGTCGAACGATCAACATAACCATTTGGACCTACAGCATTGTAAACATTTCCTGTGGATAAAATTATCCCTTCCGTTATTCCTAAATCTGTATTTGGAGCATAAAAATAACCCTTTGCCAAAGTATCGCCTGTAAACTTGGCATTGCTAACAGATATTCCATATCCCTTAAGATATTTATCCGCTAAACCAAAGGCTGTAAAAGAATTATTAACTTGTAATTGTGCATGTAACAAAACAATATAAAACAGAAAAAAACAAATAAAAAGACATCTTTTAAACATGATATTCTTAGAATAAGAACTTATAACTTTTTTTGTTTATAGAATTTACAAACAACAAATCTACGTTATTTTTTTATAATTGCATACAAATACATAAAAATCAAAAAGAAAATTCACAAATGTAACTTTTTTTTATATTGTGCCAAACAAAAATGATTCTAAATTAACCATTTTGTCGTTATTTATATTTAATTTCATTGTTGTCCGTTAAAGTTTTTTTTTTAAAAGAGCCTGATTATAAATCAGGCTCTTTACTTTTGCAATATTTTTATTCACCA
>Ga0209417_1004938_pt1 | contig 15303 bp, 3 predicted proteins | sample RifGroF2_FD_184002 | JGI IMG/M metagenome (GOLD analysis project Ga0209417, IMG submission 184002) | Groundwater microbial communities from Rifle, Colorado, USA - Groundwater F2 (SPAdes) (version 2) | ecosystem: Environmental > Aquatic > Deep subsurface > Groundwater | place: Rifle, Colorado... | reverse complement strand
GACGAACAGTAGCAGTGTTACACAAATCAAATTAGAATATTCGACCGACGATGGCACAAACTGGAATACAATTATAAACAATTATCCTTCTACAAGCGGAACATATACCTGGACAGTACTTTCTTCTTTATCCTCTTCGGCCGGAAGAATACGTATTAGTGATGCCGGATCATCTTTAAATATAACAAGTACAAGCGGACAATTTTCATTTCTTGCGCTTACCGTTACGTCTCCAAATGGCGGGGAAGTTTGGCAAACCGGAGCGACGAAAAATATTACGTGGAGTGCGAGTCCAACTATTGCAAATATTAAAATTGAATATTCCACAAATTCAGGACAAAATTGGTTCACTGTTTCATCCTCTGTCAATGCCGCGCTCAGCACCTTTGCGTGGGCGATTGATACGGCGATCTATTCAAATCAGATGAGTGTAAGAATTTCTGATGTTTCAAATTCAGCAATAAAAGATTCAAGCAACAGTTTATTTTCGATTGCAAAACTAAGATTGCTAACCCCGGTTGCTTCAGATTATTTGCAAGGCGGCAATACCCGCCAAATAAGTTGGGAATCATCTTACTTGTCTAATGTAAAATTAGAATATTCTACCAATAATGGCGGAAGTTATACTGATATTATAGCTTCAACTCCGGCGAATGCTTTATCATATAACTGGACAATCCCGAATAACGTTTCTTCTACAAATACAAAAATCAGAATCAGTTCTGCATCCGATCCCACAATTTCGGACTCTTCACAACCTTTCAACGTCACTTATGTTAGAGTTCTATCTCCAAACGGCAATGAAAATTGGTTAGCAGGAACTTCAAAATCCATTACATGGATAGCGGGAAGTGATATAGCAAATGTTCTAATACAGTTTTCAACTAATAACGGAAGTACGTGGGATTCGGTTACGACCGTGACGAATAACGGAAGTTATACCTGGACGATTCCAAATTCTGTTACAACGACCGGCAGAATTCGCCTTACGAATCCGGCAAACACAAGTTTAAAAGATTCAAGTGATAATGTTTTTACTGTTTCAAATTTGTCGGTTACCGAGCCAATAGTAACCTCATACTGGCAAGGTGGCACCACTAAAACGATTAAGTGGACTTCAGCTAACATTGCGAATGTTAGAGCAGATTATTCAATTGACAATGGTGTTTCATGGGTTGCAATTACAGCATCGCCTGTTCAAGCTTCGTTAGGACAATTAGATTGGTCAATTCCTTCTAACATCTCTTCTAACCAAGCTAAAGTTAGAATTTATGATGCGCTTGATATAACGAGAATCGCGGAAAGTCCGGCATTTAAAATTTCAAATCTTCAAGTCTCATCACCAAATGGTGGAGAGAATTTGCAAGCCGGATCAACGAAAAGTATTACATGGTCGGCAAGTTCTAATATTGATAGTGTACTAATAGAATATTCATCCGACAATGGAAGCGTTTGGAATACTATAACTACTGCCGGAAATTCCGGAACTTATTCGTGGGCAGTCCCATCCCAAATAACCACTTTCGGTAGAATCAGATTAAGCGATAAAACAAATTCTTCAATAGTTGATATTAGTAATAACACATTTACTATTTCGAGTTATGGTATTACCAGCCCAACAGCAGCCTCATACTGGCAAAGTGAATCTACAAAACCAATTTCCTGGTCTATAAGTAATGTCGCGAATGTTAAAATAGAGTATTCGACCAACAATGGTTCTACTTGGGCAACAGTAATTTCCAGTATTGCTGCTTCCAGCGGAACATATAACTGGACTCTTCCTCCCGCAATTGCAACAAATCAAGCATTGGTAAGAATTTCCGATGTTGTCAATTCTTCAAATTTAATTGTCAGTTCGGCATTCAAGATCGGTAACTTGCAAGTAACAGCACCAAACGGTAATGAGAATTTGCAAGTAGGCTCAACAAAAAATATTACATGGACAGCCGGTTCAAATATTGCGAATGTTTTAATTGAGTATACGTCTGATAATGGGATAAATTGGAGTACTATAGTAACAACCGCAAATTCGGGTTCATACTCGTGGATTGTTCCAAATACTTCAACGACTTTAGGAAAAATTAGAATCAGTGACAATGTTGATGCTTCTATTACGGATGTTAGTGACAACGCATTTACAGTTTCAAGTTTTGGTATTACAAGCCCAACAGCAGCTTCTTATTGGCAGAGTGAAGCAACCAAATCAATTTCTTGGTCTATAAGTAATGTTGCGAATGTTAAAATCGAATATTCAACAAATAATGGTACAACATGGGGAACAGTGATTTCCAGTGTTGCTGCATCTTCCGGTACGTATAATTGGACTCTTCCTTCTTCGATTGCAACTAATCAAGCATTGGTAAGAATTTCCGATGTTGCCAATCCTTCAAATTCAATTGTAAGTTCGGCATTCAAGATCAGTAACTTGCTGATAACTGCACCAAACGGTAATGAGAATTTACAAGTAGGATCAACAAAGAATATTACATGGACAGCCGGTTCGAATATTGCGAATGTTTTGATAGAGTATACTTCCGATAACGGAACAAATTGGGTAACATTAACAAGTACCGCAAATACCGGTTCATATACTTGGACTGTTCCAAACACCGCTACAACTTTGGGAAAAATAAGAATTAGCGATAATGTTGATGCATCGATAAAAGATGAAAGTGATAATATTTTTACAATTTCGAGTTACACAATTTCAAGTCCAACGGCAGCGTCTTATTGGCAGAGTGAAACCACTCAACCTATTTTCTGGAGCATTAGTAATGTCGCTAATGTTAAAATCGAATATTCAACCAATAATGGATCGACTTGGGCAACGGTTATCTCAAGTGTCGCAGCCTCAAGCGGAACATATAATTGGGAATTACCGGCAAATCTCGCGACAAATCAAGCGTTAGTAAGAATATCGGATGTTCTAAATTCTTCCAACTCGCTGGTTAGTTCAGTATTTAAAATTAGTAATATCACAATTACTTCACCGAACGGTGGAGAGATTCTTCAAGCCGGAACGACAAAGAATGTTACCTGGTCCGCAGGAAATAATATCGCCAATGTTTTTATCGAATTATCTACCAATAACGGTTCAACGTGGGCATCTGTAACTTCAACGGCTAATACCGGTTCATATTCATGGTTAGTTCCCGGTAACGCAACTGATTCAGCGAAAATAAGGATCAGTGACGCATTAAGTTCCTCTATAAAGGATGAAAGTAATAATCTCTTCTCGATAAATTCTTTAGCGCTAACCTCTCCACTTGGTGGTGAGAAAGTTCAGACCGGAAAACTTTATTCTAATTTTATTACATGGAATGCGTCCTCAAATATCACCTTTGTGAAAGTTGAGCTATCAACTGACGGAGGTTCAACCTGGTCTTCATACAGCAATCTGGTAAATGCAAGCGACGGCAAATATCCCGTAACTTTTTCAACTTCAACAGCACAAGCAAAAATTAGAATTAGCAACAGTGCTGATGGAACTATTTTAAGTCAAAGCGGAAACTTTACCGTTGAGCAATTATCTTTAGCAACTCCGGTTGGAACAGAATATTGGCAAGCAGGAACATCTAAAAATTTAACTTGGACAAGTACTCTTGTTACTAACGTTGCATTGGAATATTCAAGTGATAATGGAACAAGTTGGAATGCGATCATTGCGTCAACTCCTGCTGCTGCGGGAACTTATTCATGGGCAATTCCGTTAAATCTGGCTTCATCACAAGTTAAAATTCGTGTTAGTGATGCTTCTGATAATACTATTTCAGCAACCCATCAAAATCCTTTTGTTGTTGGGGATGTTACAGTTGTAGCGCCAAACGGTGGTGAAATTGTACTCGTTGGTTCGGTTGATACTATTAAATGGAATGCTTCTTCAAATATTTCTCTTGTACGAATTGATTACTCCTCCGATAATGGAACAACCTGGAATCTAATCAAGAACAACGAGGCGGCAAATTCCGGTCAATATTTATGGACAGTTTCAAGTCAATCGGTAACTCCTGGTAATGCGTTTTTAGTTCGCGTGAGTGATGCGTTATCAAACTTTACCATTTCTGACGTAAGTGATAATCAATTCGCTGTAAATGGAATTCGGCTGGTTACACCAAACGGCGGTGAACAATACCAATTTGGTTCAGTTCAAAAAGTTGAGTGGAGCGCGAGTGGAAATATTACTAAAGTAAGATTAGAATACACAACTGATGGAGTAACGTGGAATAATATTCAAACCAATCTTACTGCTTCAACCGGATTTTACAATTGGACAATTCCAAACGTTTCGAGTTCTTCAATTAAAGTTAAAGTAAGCGATGATCTTAATCCTTCCTATTCAGATGCCAGCGATGCTAATTTCAAAATTGCAAATGTGGTTTTAACATCTCCGAATGGTGGCGAACGCTGGCAAGTAGGTTACAAGAAAAATGTCACTTGGTTCGCGTCATCTAACGTTTCAAAAGTTAATTTATATTATAGAACTTCAAACACCGGAAACTGGATCCCGATTGATACGAACATTACGGCTTCTACAAATTCTTATGCATGGCTTTTACCAAATGCGGTTACACAGCAGGCAAGTATCAGAATTACAGATGCTTCTTCAAATGTAGCAATACAAGATTCCAACGATGCGGTTTTCACGATCTCAAATATCGAATTAACATCACCAGTAGGTGGCGAAAATTGGAGAAGCGGTAAAGCAAACTTGATTAAGTGGAATCGCAGCAATGACGTTGCCAATGTTGATATTTATTATTCAACTAATAACGGAACTGTTTGGGATACTGTTTTGACTAGTGTTTCTGCAAGCGCCGGACAATATTCATGGAACGTCCCATCGAACATTAACGCGAGTCAAGTTAAAGTTAGAATTCATAATTCGGTTGATGCTACAATTTCCGATACGAGTTCGGCTTTCTCTGTTTTCTATCCTTCACTTGCATTGGTTGCCCCGGATGGCGGTGATTTTATTCAAGCCGGTTCCCCATATCAAATTAAATGGAATAGCACACTCGTTTCAAAAGTTAAAATTGATTATTACAATGGAACCGCTTGGCAGCAACTTACAAATACTCAGCCTGCCGACTCGCAAAAATTTACATGGACACCGGATACTTCCTTCTCATCCGCAAATGGTAAAATTAGAGTTTTAGATGCAGATGATAATGCTATTGGAGATACCAGCAATTTAAGTTTCAAAGTTGGATATGTTCAACTTACCAATTTAAATGGCGGTGATAATCTTCAAGCGAATTCAACGCAAAATATTACATGGAAGAATAGCGCAAGTGTTTCAACCATTAAATTAGAACTTTCTTCAGACAATGGAACGAGTTGGACAACATTGCAGGCAGCGCTTCCTTCGAGTCCGGCAACATATGCGTGGAGTGTTCCAAATACGCCTTCGGATTTATTGCGACTAAGAATCAGTGATGCGTCTTCCGGAAATTTAATTTCTTATAAAAGCAGTGCACCATTTTCGATCAGTAATGTCGATTTAACATCACCGAACGGTGGGGAGACTTATCAAACCGGCAAGAAAGTTACTATCACTTGGAATGCAAGTTCCAATACACAAAATGTTAAATTGGAATTTTTTGATGGAACAAGTTGGAATTACATTGCTGATACAATTGCTTCTGCAAAAACTTACAATTGGACGATTCCAAATGCGATTGCAAATGCCACAACAAATGGACGTATTCGTATAAGTAATTCACTCTTTTCAAATATAAAAGATTCAAGTTCGGCAGTTTTCATCGTTAAACATTTGGAAATCAGCGCTCCGGCAGCTGCAAACGAGTGGCAGGTAAATACTAACCAGACGATTACTTGGAATTCAGTTAATATCCAAACTGTAAAAATTGAGTATTCCACGAACGACGGTACTTCATGGATTCCTGTTACAGGTTCAGTTTCAGCGGCTCTTAATTCATACAGCTGGTTGATTCCAAATACTACAACTTCGACGGCACGAATTAGAATTTCTGATTCAGCTAATACAGCGATATCTACAATTAGCAATCAATTTAAAATATTTAATCCTTCGTTAACCTTAACTTCTCCGGTTGGCAACGAGAGTTGGCAAGCTGGATTAACAAAAAATATTACATGGTCAAGTTCGCTGGTTGATTTTATAAATATTGAATATAGTTTAGATGAAGGACTCTCATGGAGTACATTAAAATCTAATGTTTCAGCATCAGCAGGGAAGTATGAATGGAGCATTTGGGACACGCTTTCAACCAACAGTGCGCGGATCAAAATAAGTGATGTCCGCTCCGGTCCGGTTATCACCGATTCAAGTTCAAATAATTTTAGTGTTACCAGAATCAATGTTGTTTCTCCGAATGGCGGCGAAATCTATCAAGCCGGAACAACGAAAACAATTGAATGGGAGATCAGTTCTCATGTAGCTTTGGTTAATTTGGAATACTCGTCAAATGGTGGTTCGAGTTGGGATCCGATTAAAACCGGAGTAACCGCATCATTAGGTCAATATTCTTGGGCGATTCCTCAGTCGTATCAAACTACACAAGGAAAAGTCCGGATTGTTGTTGCAAACGCTCTTTCTATTTCCGATACAAGTGACGCGGCTTTTAGAATCGGCTGGATCGCTGTTACTTCGCCAAATGGAAATGAAAATTTCCAAGCCGGAAGAACCTATCAAATAGCCTGGACGAAGAGCAGTAGTGTATCTAATGTGAAAATTGAATATTCTGTATTAGGCGATTCGAACTATCAAGTAATCGCACCTAATGAGGTTTCAACAGGAAAATATGATTGGGCAATTCCGTCAGATATTTCTACAAATTTAGGAAGAATAAGAATTTCCGATGCGACTGCCGCAGATCAAATTAGTGACATTAGTGATACAACTTTTAAAGTTTCAATCTTAAAGATTACAGCCCCGCTGCTTGGTACAAATTGGGCTGCAGGGTCAACTCAAACAATAAAATGGAATAGCAGTTCAAATGTTGCGAATGTTCGGATTGAATATTCATCTAACAGCGGACTCTCATGGGATACTGTTAGAACCTCGGTAATGGCTTCAGACAGTAGTTATGATTGGAAAATCCCGAGTACACTAATTTCTGCTCAAGCGAAGATCAGAATATTCAGTGTATTAAACACAAGTATAAGTGATACCTCAAATAAATTTACAATCTTTGTTCCTTCCGTAACGCTAACTTATCCAAATGGAGGCGAACGTCTTTCCGCAGGAGACGTTGATACAATTAGATGGAATGCTGAATATGTTGCAAGCATAAGGATTGATTATTCTACAGACAATGGTTCAAATTGGCAAGTGCTAAAAGATGTAGTAGACGCGACCACCGGAAAATATGCATGGCAAATTCCTAATGGATTATCAACTACACAAGGAGTAATCCGTGTTACTGATGTAACGGCTGCTACTGTAAAAGATTCGAGCAGTACACCGTTTACCATTGGTTGGATCAGTATTACTTCTCCGGATGGAAATGAAAACTGGCTGGCAGGAAGTAAAAAAGATATTAAATGGAATGCGAGTGCAAGTGTTACATCCGTTAAGATTGAGTATTTTGATGATACTGCATGGCAGACTATCGTTACAGGCGTGAATGCATCACTTGGGACATATTCATGGACAATTCCATCTATTCCTGTGGTCGCCGGTAAAATCAGAATTACTGACTTTGTCACTTCCTCGAACATAAAAGATACGAGTAGTGGAAATCTGACTATAAATATTTTAACAATTGTATCTCCGAATGGCGGAGAATTTTTCCACGCGGGTTCAACAAACAAAATTACCTGGACGAAAAATCCTATTTTCTCCAATCTGAAATTGGAATATTCTTTAGATAACGGGAATAATTGGAGTGTAATTGTAAGCTCTATTTCTGCAAGTCTTGGTGAATACAATTGGGCTGTTCCGGAAAATGTTTCAAGTGATTCAGCTTATCTGCGTATAACTGATGTAGCAAATGAAGAAATTAGAGATGTAAGTAACAATCCGTTCAGGATTGGAAGACTTCAAGTTTTACTTCCAAGCTCTTCAATTAAAGTTTTGGAAAACACTGTTTATACAATTCAGTGGAGCGGAAGTGATAATATTCCTCTTATCGATTTACATTACACAACCGATAACGGAAAAACCTGGGTTCCGATCGCAAATGCTCAAGCGATTAATTCCACATCGGGTAAATTTGATTGGTTAGTTCCGCAAACGCCTTCTGATTCTTGTTCGATTAGAATTAGAAGTACTTCAGATATTACTTTTAGCGGAACGAGCAACTCTCTCTTTACCATTGCTCAATTTAAACTTCTAACTCCGAATGGCGGGCAAGTTTGGCAAACCGGAACGAACCAGGATATTACCTGGCAGTACAAATACGTAACAAACTTGCAAATTGAGTATACCATAAATAATGGAGTTGATTGGAAGAGCATTACTACAAATACAATTGCAGCGTCTCTTCAGAAATTCAGTTGGAGTATTCCGGATGATATTAATTTTGCTGATGTCAATTTCAAAGTAAGGATCAGGGATGTTGAAAATCCAGCCCTTGCAGACACAAGTAACAGTCCCTTTACGGTAAGTTATTTGAAATTAACTTCTCCTAACGGCGGCGGTGGACAACAAATTGGTACCTCATACTTAATACGTTGGAATCATAGTCCAAATACCATTAGTAAAGTAAAACTTGAATACACCGTTGACGATAAGAACTGGCGGTATATCGATACGGTTTCCGCTGACTTGGTTGAGTATTTATGGAAAATCCCAAATACCCCGACGCAATCGGCGCGCGTACGTGTAAGTGATTTTTCACAAGCCGGTATTAGTGACGCGAGTGACAGCTTGATAGTAATCAGTTACATCGCGTTGAAATATCCAAACGGTGGCAAAACTCAGAAAGTTCAAGCAGGAAAGACGTACACTATTTCGTGGGAAGGCGCGTATCTCAAAGGTATTTCGATTGATTATTCACTTAATGGTGGAGTTGATTGGAATCCAATTGAAGACGCAAGAAATATTAATCCGGATTCCACTACATTTAATTGGACGATACCGAACACGCCATCAACACAGTGTATGGTGCGGGTAAGTGACTTTTCGTATCCAACTATTTATGACGCAAGCGACACGCTCTTTTCAATTTGTTCCATTATTATGACGAGTCATAATGAATTGATTGCGGTACAAAACAATTCTATCCAAAAAATTACATGGGAATCGAAGAATATTGATTCGGTTAGAATTCAACTTTCGCTTGATAACGGTTTAACATGGCCAACCAGCTTCCCGGTTCATGATGCAAAATTGCAGAGTTATGATTGGAATGTTGGAAACCAAAAGTCGGTTACTGCCAGGTTGCGCATTTCCGATCAGTATGATGTTTCAATTAATGATGTGAACGATACTAACTTGGTAATTGGTTCATATCCCAAGGTTGCACTACTTTCTTCAATCCAAAAAGATACCATTAAATTCACTTATGATTTTAGTACTCCCGGCGAAATACTCGATATGACCAAGTTCGAGTACTTCATTGAAACGAACAGTCCTATTGATGTAATCAGCTCCGTAGCCTTCCTGAAAAATAATACACCGGGACCGGTTGTCGATACGTTAAAATGGGATGCTAAAAATAACCTTCCGAATTTTGAAGGATTTGTAAAAGTTAAAATAACGTTACAATCAAATTATAAGATTTCATACGTGATTGAAATTGATAGTGTCGGGATAGACAATGTTGCGCCAAAATTCGACGTAGCAAATATCAGTGAAATGCAGGAGCCATCGAGCTTAGGATGGGGCAGAACAATGCTCTATTGGATAGCGGCGACAGACTCAAACAGTTCAATAAAATATACGGTGGCATATTCTACTGATGACATTTATGAATCAGATTCCTCAATAACTACTACAAATGACACGATTTATATTCCGTCTTTGCGAACTTCAACTAAGTATAATGTTAAATTCACAGTCACCGATGGTTTGGGTAATTCACAAGTCTTTTATACTCAGTTCAAAACTTCTGCGGCGGCTGATTATAATGGAGATAACACAATTGATTTAGTTGATCTTGCCGCGTTTGTAAAAGCCTGGAGCACTCCAAATTCTGCATTTGGCGCTGATCTGGCTCCCTACACAGATTCAATTCCCTCTATTAGAGTGGTTGGTGACTCTAGACTAAATATCCAGGATCTTTTTGTTTTCGTAGATATGTGGAATTACTATCAAACAACAAGAAGTCTACCAAAAAAGAGCGCTGCTGTTTCTCAAGGAAGTGAGCAGGTTGAAAGACATGAACTTAGAGTTAGAAAAGGGGAGAATGCTTTTACTCATGCAATTAATCTTGATGAAAAGAATGAGCTGATCGCATTATCAGCGGAAGTTCGTTATAATCCGGCGCGAATGCGATTTGATTCTTCTTCAATCGCCGGAGTAAATAAAAAATTAGAAGGTGGATTTACCTTAGCTCATCTTGATTCAATCAACGGAATAGTTACAATAAATTATGCCGATTTGAAAGGGAATTTAGATAACCAGCTTCAGTTTATTTCCACGCTTACTTCAAATATGGATAGACTATCGAATGAAGATTCGATCGTGATTTTCATAAATGGAGTCGATAAATCGTTGAAACAAACGTATTCCAAACAGTTTGTTTATTCGATAAAGGAAATTCCGAACAGCTTTAATATGTCGCAAAATTATCCAAATCCATTCAATCCGAGAACTACAATTAACTATGAATTGCCGGCAAAGGCGAAAGTTAATCTATTGCTATTCGATATTCTCGGCAGAAAAGTAGCTACCTTAATTGATGAAGAACAGAATGAAGGTTATTATCAATTTGGTTTTGATGCGGCAAAAGTTGCTGAAGGACTGGCGAGTGGTGTTTACATCTACAGATTGTCGGCCACCGGCGCAAACGGAAATTTCCATGCTACTAAAAAAATGGTATTATTAAAGTAATGCTGACATTGAGGTTTAATATGAAACGCTTTAAAATGGAAAAAAAGATGAAATATTTTGTAATACATTTCTCTATTCTTTTGATAAGCTTATTCGCTATGAGTTGTAATACCGGCGGTGTGGTTGACAATCCTCCCCCTTTTCTCGAAATTATTGACGGACCACAGGACAGCGAAATCTTATCGAAAGATAAAGTTGTTTTCGCCTGGCGCGGGAATGGTTCCGGCTATACTTTCAAATACAGAATGCTTTCGCTTGATTCTGATAATTTTCCAACGGTTTATCAAGATTGGACAAGCTACTCTACCGCCACCGATGTTACCTTTTCTAATCTTGACGAGGGAAAATTCAGATTTGAAGTTCAAGCAAAAAGCGGTAATATTGAACCAAATCCTTTAAAACGTGAGTTTTTTATCGATGCGATTAAAGGACCGTCATTAATGTTCTTCAAAACAAAAACCAATGTATCGGTTGGCAAATTGGATTCAGTTGGTATTTGGATGGAAGATGTAAACGGGTTAGCCGGGTTTAGTATCATCATTGCGTTCGATAAAAATAAATTAAACCTAGTTTCAGCATCTTCCGGATCATATGTTATTCAAAAAAGATTTCAGCAATTAACCGTTCCCGATTTTTCAGATACCGCATACGTTTTGAAAAGCGTCAACCAGACGGGAAGGATCGAAATCACTTCGGCGTTTCTAACCGATCTTGGTTCTTTTCCGAATAAGTCGATCAGCGGCTCCGGTAAAATTTTGAATTTGGTATTTAAGGGGATGGCAAAAGGAACGACGAATTTGGAAATTACCAGTATTGATCTTCGAGATGAAAAGGGAGTTGCGATCAGTTATAATGCACCTAAGAGCGGTATTGTTGAGGTACAATAATCTTGAGACGCATACGTCTTAAGATTATTGTGAATATGTTCTCTACTAAATCGTAACGATTAATCCTTCGCGCGCTAAAAAGATTTCGAGTTCTTGTTCTTTATAATTTTTCTTTTTATAAAGTATCGCATTGGCGCAAAGTTTTCTGATAGTGTCGTCGTTTTGCTCGGGCCCGTGATGGGTGATAGCAAGTTTTTTTACTCCCGATTTAATCGACAGATCGACCCCAAAAAGTGCCGAACTATGCCCCCAGTCAATTTTTTCAATCTCTTCATCAAACGAATATTGCGCATCAAAAACTAATAAATCTGCATTTTGATAAAAATCAATGTATGTATTGATCCGGTCGAACGAGAGATTGTTATACTCACCGTCGGTTGCAAAAACAAAAGACTTTCCTTCTGATTCAACTCTATATGCGTACGATTTCCCCGGATGATGTAATTCTATATGTTTAATAACGGTTGAATTAATTTTTATTTCTTGATCTTTTTCCAACTGAAAAAATTCCTTTGTCGATGACATGTAATCGGTTGATACCGGGAAGAAACGAAAGTCTTGCTGATCATTTAGTCTTTTTTGCAATTCTGAATGCGGGCTGTAAAAATTCAAATGATAGTTCGGCAAATATGCTGGTAGGAAAAACGGAAAACCGTGAATATGATCCCAGTGCGTATGGGATAAAAATATGTGGAGTTCCTTCTGCTTATTTTTTTTGTTTTTATCAAGAATATCATAACCCAATTCTCTAATACCGGAACCCATATCAAAAATAATATGCGCGTCATTAGTTTCCACTTCAACACAAGTGGTATTTCCACCAATAACCAAACACTCTTCTTTCGCGAACGACTCAATAATCTCTTCCCGGTTTTGAAGGGAAGAAATATCTTTATCAGCCGCAAATTCAAGAATCCGAAGCATTTTTTTTCTAATTTCTGTTCTATTCAACGGAGCCGGGATCGATCCGCGAACTCCCCAAAAGCGTACTTGCATTTTGCTACCTTTAAAGGTTTTGTTGAAATTGTTTCATAAAATATAACAAAAGTTTTTATGAAATACTTTGATTTACACTACAATAAATAATATTTTTTTTCAACCCGCGGAAAGCCCCCTTCATCCTTATAAACTTCTTAATCCGCAGTTCGGTGGAGCAGAATCATTTTTATACTTCAAACAATCTTATTAATTAATATATTTGTATTGGTAGTATTAAAAAAAATGGAGACATAATTGAAAATATTTTTGCTTATTCTGGTACTATTTATTTCCCCGTTAACTTCGCAGATTTTCGGGCAGGAAGGTGTGGAATCTACTTCTGATTCGATTGAGGTATTCATTATTGACTCCTATATACCTCCCGAGAATACTAATAAGTTCATTCTCTCTTTTTATACAAGTGAAGCATGTAAGACGAAACTTGTGATTGAGAATAAGTTAATTTTACCTATTTCCGAAGAGTTGACCGACAACCATCGGGTAGAAGTTGATCTTGCAAAAATTAATGTAAAAAAGAATAAAGCTAACTATGTTATTCAAATGGAAAATGAAGCGGGAGTGAAATCTACAAGTGAATTGTTTGAGATAGAATTTTCTCGAGCCGTAGAGTTGATTGAATCAAAATCAAGTTACTTCTTCACTTGTTTAGCCGGAGGAATAGTATTTCTTACTCCATCAGTTACCGCTGTTCAGGCAAACGGGAAAACTTATTTCGGATTGAATAAAGAACTTCCAATTCTCTCAATTTATTCTGGTGGATTTAATTATCCCAGTGGTTACTTTGCAGTTGAATATTCTCACATCTTAAAAGTTGAGAAACGAAATTATTTCCGGGTCGGTTATAAACACATTTATGAAATTCCTAAGATAGAATATATTTCAGTCGGGTTAAACGGATTTACTGATTTTCGCGGGTTCAATGGAATAAGCCCTGAATTGTCATTTGGTCTTTTGAAAATATATAATGTTTTTACCCTTTATTCAAGGTATCGGTATAACTTTTCACCAGGCAAAAGCGGAAGCGACTTTTCGGAATTTTCAATCGGGTTGTACTCTTCTTTTTTTACACTTCATTGGTAACAATGGTTGAAATGTTCGTTAATTTCGGAGTAAAGTGAAGCTGGTCAACAAATATTTTTTAAGGCTAATCATTTTCATCATCACTTCTACCCAATCTATGACTATTCCGCAAACCGGTGGCGTTCAAGGAAAGGTGATTGACGGAAAGGATCCTTTGCCCGCTGTTTCGGTTTCATTACTAAACTTTCCTTCAGGAACAATTTCAGATAATGACGGAAATTATTTAATTGATGGAATTCTTGTGGGAAAACAAAAACTTAAATTTTCAACTATCGGATATGATTCAAGAATTATGGAAGTTGAAATCGTTTCAAACAAAATTGTAACTTTAAATATTACACTCGAAGAAAATCCGATTGAAATTTCTGAAGTTAAGATTATTGGTTCGAAAGCTAGAACACACAGCGATACTCGAACCAGTGTTATTGAGTTAGATCCCAAGAGTGCAAAAATACTTCCAGGCGCTGCAGAAGACGTTATGCGAACATTACAATCACTCCCAGGTGTGCTGGCTCCAAACGATTTTTCCTCTCAACTTATTGTGCGGGGGAGCGGACCGGATCAAAATCTTATCATCATTGACGACATAGAAATATTTAATCCTTACAGACTTTATGGCGCTGTAAGTATGTTTAATCCGGATGCTGTTTCTGATGTAAATTTAATATCGGGGGGATTTCCAGCAAAATATGGTGATCGACTTTCGGCTGTTTTAGATGTTACAAACAAAGAAGGGAGCAAAACTTCATATCTTTCCGGCAGTCTGAATGCGTCAATCATTAGTGCAAATTTAATTCTTGAAGGGAAAAATCCTTTTGATCTGAACGGAAGTTGGACTATTAATTCGAGAAGAACTTATTATGATTTGATCATGGAACCGTTCATCAAAAAAGCGGGTCTTGTCGATGAAAATGTTTCGTTACCGAATTTTTATGATGTTCAAAGTAAATTTGTTTTTGGTCCCTTTCAAGGTCACAAATTTATTTTAAATGCGATATACTCTCAAGATGGAGTTGATGTTGTTAGCGGAAAACAGAGAAAAACGGCTGACAGCATATCGATAAATAACTTGACAAAAAATAACGTTCTTGGCTTTGGATGGCACTATTCGGCGAAACGGAGATTTTTTAACAAATTAACTATTTCATATTATCAGAATAGCGGTGCAACAAATTTTAATTCTGAAGTTCTTGATCCATCCTTAAATCGCAAGGATTTTGAGAATGTTATATCAGATACATTATCTCCATATCTCTTAGGATTTAAATTTGATAATGATTTTACCTTTAAGAAAACCTCCTTCGATGATAAGATAACATACCAAACTCAATCTCATACCATCGAGGCCGGTGCAGGAAT
>Ga0209417_1004937_pt1 | contig 15307 bp, 11 predicted proteins | sample RifGroF2_FD_184002 | JGI IMG/M metagenome (GOLD analysis project Ga0209417, IMG submission 184002) | Groundwater microbial communities from Rifle, Colorado, USA - Groundwater F2 (SPAdes) (version 2) | ecosystem: Environmental > Aquatic > Deep subsurface > Groundwater | place: Rifle, Colorado... | reverse complement strand
TTCACTGGATAACCGGCAAATACACCAAACGCGCGGCGGGTTTTGGAAGCCTCGACTATTACGGCGGGAAAAAATCCAATGACCTGCGTTGTCCAAAATGCCCGGATAAGGACACTTGCGTGGAATATACATATGCCCCGGAGCGTATCAACAAACATGACATGTGCGTATTCCGCAAAGAAGTCGATGTCGAGGACAACAGCACAGTCATGATGGAACTCGAAGGCGGCATAAAGGCCACTTACATGCAATGCCATTACACTCCGGACTACTGGAGAAATTATGTTTTTATCGGTACTGAAGGCAGACTTGAAAACCTTGACGACCATTCAAAGGTCATAGTCAAAATGAGAAGCAGATCGAAACGCTGGAAAAACTTTGCCGATCAGGTTTATGACATCAAGCCGGCTGAAGGCGGACACGGCGGAGCGGACCCTGTCATCTGCAACGATTTCATCGACATGATTTGCGACGGCAAGCAGCCAATAGCCACTCCCCTTGCAGGAAGAATGAGCGTCGCCACGGCATGTGCCGCGACTTATTCGATAAGAAACGGCAGCGGAATGGTGGAAATTCCGCCGCTTCCGAAAACGCTGAAAAATAAAGTGTTCTGATTTTCTCAAACGACATGGCCCGGGATTAAAAGTTCCCGGGCCCATTTTTTATTCAGAGAACCAGTTCAACTGTGGCCAGTCTTCTATTCCTGTATTTGCCTGCGGCGTTCCTGGGGTGCTCCTGCCTTTCTTTACATATTTTGTCAGCAACGCGGTAAGCTCTTTTACAATTTCAGGATATTTCCCGCAAACATTTTTTCTTTCTCCTATATCCTGTGAAATATCATATAGCTGCACTTTCGGAGCGTTATCAGGTCCTTCGCCAGGCTTCGGATAACTCCAGCCCCCGGAACCGGGACACATTTCCAGTTTCCAGTTTTTTCTTCTGATCGAAAAATTGCCGCAGAAAGAGTGATGGACAGTGGCTTCCCTCAAAGGTTTTTCATATTTTTTCCCAAGCCAGATTGGCAGATTGCTCACACTGTCTTCGCCAGCGTTGTCGGGAAGTTTGTCTCCGAGAATATCGGCGCAGGTTGCCAGCAGGTCGGAAAGACATACCGTTTCATCACTCGTGGAGCCGGGTTTGATTTTTTCCGGCCATCTAACCAGCAGGGGGATTCTGTGACCGCCTTCATAAATATCAGCTTTATGTCCACGAAAAACATAGTTTGGATTGTGCCCGAAGCTCGCGAGTTCCTTAAAATCAACTACTGGAGAACAACCGTTGTCGCTGGTAAAAATCAGTATGGTATTATCAGCAATACCTTTTTCATCCAAAGCCTTCATGATCTGCCCGACAGTCCAGTCCACTTGCAGACAGAAATCCCCGTATTCATTGGTGTTCGATTTTCCCTTGAACTCTTCTGTCGGAAGAATTGGCGCATGCGGGGCTGAAAGCGGAAAATAAAGGAAAAAAGGTTTTTCATCATCAGCTTTTTCCCTGATGAAGTTCACGGCTTTTTCAGTTGTTTTTGGCAAGACTTCTTCATGCTTGAAATCGGGGGAAGAGAAACCTTTTCTGTACCAGTCGTATTTTAGTCCCCTTATTTCGACTTCATGATCAGGAAGCTGAACGCAGCGGTCATTTTCAATATACACGTACGGCGCCATATCGAGGGAGGCACTGATTCCAAAGTAGTAATCGAACCCGTAATCGATCGGCCCTTTTTTGACAGGCTTTGCAAAATCCACATTGTCGGGATTTATATCTCCCTGCTGCCAGTTGAGGTCTTCCGGATTTTCTTCTTTGAGGGCCCAGTCCATTCCCAAGTGCCATTTTCCGACACATCCAGTATTGTAGCCATGCTTTTTAAGAAAGGACGCTACCGTCAACCTCTTGTCTTCAAGCAAATGCCGGGTATATCCGAGCGTAACCCCCTGTTTAAGTTTCGATCTCCACGAGTAACGCCCGGTAAGGATACTGTAACGCGAGGGCGTACAGACCGATGAGCTTGAATGCGCATCCAGAAAAATTATCCCTTCCGATGCTGTCCGGTCGAGGTTCTCCGTATGGATTTTCGAATTTTCGTTAAGACATGAAAGGTCTCCGTATCCCATGTCGTCAGCAAGAATATAAACGATGTTAGGGGGTTTCATTTTGAGTAACTCTTTTTTGTATTTTTAACTTTCTGCATTTCTATATTTGTTATTTGATATCCTTTAATTCAATTGACAAAAGTCGGGCATGTTCCTTCAGAATTTTAGCAAGTCTGCTTATGCTTTTTTCAGGCATCGATGAGCATGTCCCGCCAAGCGCCATGGCACCGCAGAAAACATTTTCTTTCATGGATACCGGAGCGGAAAGGCGCCTGATGCTTTCGGATTCATAGAGGACATAACCGTTTCTGAGAAAAAATTTGTAAGATGCCTCAAGTTTTTCGGCAAGCTTTTTAAAATCGGGATATCGGCTTAATTCAATTTTTTTACGTGTTTCTGAAAAGCCGTTAAAAATAAACGGGCTCCATGGATAAGACAATATATCATGTCTGACATCATTGATATTCTGCATAGCGATTGAATCTTCATTAAGTTCCTTGCCCAGACATTGCCATAAACTGCCATTCCAGTAAACAAAAATAGATGTATTTCCCGTATTTTGTGTAAGACTTTTAAGAACAGTATCTAATTTTTCACGTATTTTTCCGGCAACAGAATCCATTTTTATAAGTTTACTCAATCCGCTTCCCGAATAGTAAAGACCTGACTTAGGATCCTTAGAAATATAATCTCGTTGAATAAGTACTTTAAGATATCTTACGGCTGACGATTCGGGAAGAGAAAGTTTTTCAACTATCTTATTGAAAGCAATGCCGTTGCCCCCAGCTATTTCTTCAAGGATTTGCATTCCATTTTCAAGCGCCGGCGCCGGTGATTTTCCATTTTTCCTCATGACTTTACTTTCATATATGATTGTTGTTACTATCATATACAGTATAACACTATCATGGAAAATTGTCAATAGAGAAGACGGAAAAAGTTTTTTGTGACAAGGCTTGAGGCTTGAAATGTATACGATGTGAAATATTAGAGCGGGACTATATCCATTGAAATATCAATGGCTTTGACTGAATGTGTAAGCGCGCCGCAGGAAATGAAATCGACGCCCAGAGCGCCGATAGAGGGTATTCTCTCAAGAGTTATTCCGCCGCTGGCTTCGAGCTTGGCGCATCCGGCGTTGATCTTCACGGCTTCCGCCATTTCTTTGTTGCTCATATTGTCAAGGAGTATGTAATCGGCACCCGCTTCAGCGGCTTCTTTTACTTCATTGAGAGTATCGGCTTCGACTTCGATTTTAAGAGCTGGAAATGCTTTGCGGGCACGTTCGACTGATCTGCTAATGCTGTTCTTTCCTTCAAGCCCGGCAAGTTCCCTGTGATTGTCCTTTATGAGTATCCTGTCATAAAGCCCGATCCTGTGGTTTGAGGAGCCGCCGACGGCAACGGCATATTTTTCCAGATTGCGCCATCCCGGAGTTGTTTTGCGCGTATCAAGAATTAAAGTCGGATAAGCAGCAACGGCTTCCGCATAGCGTCTGGACATCGTCGCCACTCCGCAGAGGCGCTGAAAAAAATTGAGTGCCGTCCTTTCCGCGGTCAAAAGTGAACGGGCCTTTCCTTTTATTTCTGCCATGACAGTGCCGGAGGGACAGAAATCGCCGTCTTTAACAGCCGGAGTAAAGAATATGGAGTCATTGACTGCTCTAAAGGCCCTGCGCGCAATGTCTATTCCGGCGCAGACACAATCTTCCTTGCATTTCAGGACCGCTTTGGCGTCAATGTTTTCCGGGATTACGGAATTACTTGTGGTATCGCCGTCCCCGGCCAAATCTTCTTCGAGGGCAAGTGCTATCAGGGCATCGGCCCTTTTCCAGTCTATCGCGGGAAATTTTTTATCCATAACTTAAAACGGGGCCTTTACTGAAATATTTTTTATTTCCGAAGCTTTTCCGGTATTGACGTCAAACGAAATCACTACCGCGTCAAGCCTTATGTTTTCTTCCACTACTGGAAGTTTGACTGGCATACCCGTCCTGAATTTATTTATTACCGCCGGGATTTCCCTGCCGAGGACTGAATTAATCCCGCCGACCATTCCGGCATCCGAAATAAACGCTGTTCCTCCGGAAAGAAGCGTCGCATCGGCGGTCTGAACATGGGTATGCGTTCCGATGACGGCGGTAACTCTGCCGTTAAGGAAGTGGGCCATCGCGGCTTTTTCGCTGGTTGCTTCCGCATGTATATCCACTATAATACTTTTTATATTTTTAGGAAGCTCCGCGAGGATTTTCTCTACTGTTTCAAAAGGGCAATAGGCGCTGTCCCTCATGAAAACTTTTCCCTGAAGATTGATGACCGCGATTTCCCCTGCTGCCGGGTTGCGGAAAACGCCATAGCCTTTTCCCGGCTGGAGACTGCTGCAGTTCGCCGGACGGATGACATTTTTGAGAAGGCATATTTCTCTCTCAAAATCCTTTTGGTCCCATACATGATCACCTGCCGTGAAAACATCGACATGTCCGAAAAGTTCATTAATACATTTGGCGGAGATGCCGGCGCCTCCTGCAATATTTTCGGCATTGGCTATGCAGAAACTGCAATTGTGTTTTCTGCGGAGTTCCGGAACAAGTTCCTTTACTGCTTTTCTTCCGCCTTTTCCAACTATGTCGCCTATAAAAATAAGGTTCATTACGAAATATTCCTGTGATTATTATTTTTCAGACAAGTTCAGGATAAGAGTTCTTTTCTTTCATCCATAAGCCTGAATATGTCCTCCTGACGGACGGGCTCGTTTCCTATTTTTCTCGAATGAATCGCTCCGAAAAGCGAACCGAGGTACATGCTCTGCACTGAATTCGCGCCTGAAACTTTGCCCAGTGCCACTCCGGCAAGAAACGCTTCCCCGCGCCCGAGATTGTCCGCTTTCTGAAGAAGAAGACTGGGTATATGAGCGCTCTCCATATTATAATGTCCTGATTTTGACGGCCGTTTGAAAAAGAGGGCGCTCCCGTCGGCAAGGGTCAGATAAAATTCCTTGACTCTGCTTTCCGAATAAAGCCTGTCAACAAGCACTGAAAAGCCGCTTTCATAATCATGAAAGCAGGACCTGAGCTCCATTTCAGTGGCTGTTACAATGTCGGAATCATAAAATTTCTCAAGTTTGGTGCGGAGTGTCATTGAGATATCTGAAGCAAGCAGAACTTTTTTTGAAGCCGCTATTTCAGTCATCTCAATAACGAGGTCTTCAGAGAGAAGGCCATAACCGAAATCGGATAATATAACGCAGTCGGGGGAATTTTTAATTTCCTTTATATAATGTTTTATGATCCGCGTACGAAAGTTTGAGTATAACGGCTTGTAGGGGCCGTTTTCCATTTCGAGCACCTGATTATTATTTACAAAGTAATGGGATTTTATAGCAAGCGGCCTGTTGCAGTCTTGTATGTTTATGAACGAAATTCCGGAATCCGCTATTTTCCTGCCGTAAACGTCACAGTCATGACTGTCAATGTCCACCGAAGTGAGAAATGTCACATCCGCGCCTATGGATGCAAGATGCATGGCAAGGCTTCCCGAACCGCCCACAAACTGTGTTTTATTTTTGAGGGAAATGGAAAGCACAGGAGTTTCCTGGGCAATGCCGAGGCCTTCGCAGTATTTATACTCATCAAGTATGGCTTCACCTACAATCAGAAACTTCTTTTCGCGCGCGGAATTGAAAATTTCATCAAGTTTCTTTCTTTTCACCTCATATCGGTTACAGAGATAGACAAGCTTGACATTTTCGGCGGCATCAACTTGGTGGTCCCTTATCAGCTCAGAACTGGAAAATACCACATCGCCGGAAGAATAAGCCACTCTGCCGCCGAGTTTTTCAACGAGTTCTTTTTCCTTGAGGAAGCGCGGGTCTTTTGAAAGAGCATATTCATTGCCTTTGACATATATATCAGGTCCAAGGGCTTCTATTACTTCAACCCCTGTTTCGGCGGGCGCGATTGTGACTGCGTCGATTATTTCAAGGGCCGCGAGATTTTCCGCCCTCAAATCCTGAGGCATGAAAGGACGTGAACTGCCTTTCTGTATGCAGACGTCGGGGGTGATGGATACGACAAGCATGCCGCCCTGTTCTTTGGCAAAACGCAGATGGCGGATATGTCCGGGATGAACGATGTCAAAACATCCGTGGCATAAAACTATAACCGGCGTCTTGCGGCGGGCCCTTATGCTTTTTATATATGCTGAAAGCTTATTAAAGGGAATAATTTTCTCATCCATAATACCATCAGCCTCCTCAAAACATGAATTATTATGAAAATATATCGGCAAATACTGTTTCTACAAACAAGTAAGTGTATATTATCGGCTTTTAAATAAGAGCCTAACTGTACTGAAAGTAATATGGAAACAGAAGATATTCTGATAGACAATGAGAAAAAACCGAGACGTCTGATCTGGTTCATATTGAGAATCGCGATAGCCGCAGGAATAATACTGTGGCTTATCGGCAAAGGCTATTCAGACCTTGCGGAGGCAATCAGTCAATTCAATTTTATCTGGCTCCTTCCGTCTCTGGTTCTTTATTTCCTGCACCTGCTGGTATGCGGATGGCGCTGGAGGCTTCTTTTGAAAGTACAGAAGATTAAAATCACTTTTTTTGAATCTTTTTCACTTATAATGAAAGGTTTCTTTTTTTCACTGGTACTGCCCGGGGGCGCGATAGGCGGCGACATAGCCAGGGCCAGCCTGATAGCTTCAAAAGCTCCCAAAGGAAGCCGTTTTGAAGGAACGTTTTCAATACTTATGGATAGATTTGTGGGAATGCTGGCCCTTTTTTCCTTTGCGATAGTGGTAATACTCATATCATTGCCGATACTGAGAGAAGTAAAAGGGATAATGGAAATGGCTGTTTACGCTCTGGTGCTTGGGGCTTTCTGCGGACTGGGCTCGGGACTGGTGATGCTTTTCATACACAAACTTGAAAAGATAAAAGTAATAGCGTTTTTCATTTCACTGGCCGACAGGTATTCAAATGGGATGGTATCAAGACTTACAAGAACACTGGACGTATACCGTAATTCAGTCAAGACAGTTATATTGACCATAGTAGTAAGCATTTTTCTGATACACATGAACATGGTAGCGGTGGTTTATTGCATAGCCCGCGGAATATCTCATGAGAAGATAGCGCCCGACACAATGCTGGTCGCTGTTACTATCGGAAACACCGCCGGACTTATACCTCTGACACCCTCCGGGGTAGGCACAAGGGATGCTATTATGAAGACACTTCTTCAGGCAGGCGGCTTTTCAAAAGCGGACGCGGTGGGAACAGCCATAATATACACAGCCATAATATTGAGTTTCAATCTGCTTGGCGGCGTATTTTTCATATTCGCCTCCGACTTTGAGAAAAACATCTATGTAAGAAAAGAAGAAACCTGAACAGTCTTTCGCAAACCGGCGCTACCGTGGCTATTTCTACGATTATGGAGCAGCGACAAAATGGTTTATTCTATTTTAGCGTCCTGCAATATTTGAAGATCGGTTCTGGGATAGTCATAAATTCTGACTTCGTCAATTACACCATCAAAACCATTTGCTGAACCGTTGCCATAAGCGCCTATATATAAATCCTTTATTCCAGGGCTGAGGATAAGGTCCTTTTCGCTCTTTCCAACAAGCTCGCCGTCAAGATAGACTTTGAAAACAGAGCCGTTATAAACGGCCGCTATGTGATACCATATTTCAGGTTTAATCTGATGTGTTGACGAATTTGAAGACGCCTGCCATGTTTTTCCTTCTTTTCCGCCGCCTCCCGACCTGAAACAAAGCTTTGCCCATGAGATAAGCAGACGAAAACCCTTGCCGCCATTACTATTGGAAACTATTTCATACGTCAGCGGCCTCTTAAAAGAATTGTTCACCGCTAAATACGGATTTATAGTAATGCCTTTTGCGAAAAATCCGTATTTAGCGGTTATGCCGGGTATAACAGCACACCCGTTTTTTTTAGTTTCCGGTGTGAATGCCAGAGCTTTCCCACTTTTTCCCAGAATTCTTTTCGCGTTCTTTTCATTGACAAGTTTTCCGTTGTTTCCATTCCCGCTGGAGTCAACAATTACGGAATTGATCTCTTCAAATTTCCAAATGGCTATCGCGGGCTTTTCCGCCTGTCCCAACGTCTGAGGAACAAAGGAAAAAAGCATCCAGCCTGACAAGCAACCTATAAGCAACTGATTTTTCATTCTGGTTTTCTCCTTATTTTCCAGTGGGGGAAAAAATTTCAATCTCGCAGATTTCGGAATTTTTTCCGTTTGCCGCCGTTATCCATAGCCTTATTCTGTCTGTTTTAATGGCGGAAAACTTATTCTCTATGGCATCGTCATTTTTATTTTTCACCTTGTCAATATCTTTCCAGGCCCCGTCAACAAAAGCCTGTACGGAATAGTCTTTCAGGCTCTTATTGAACGGATAAACAACGACTCTGTTTATATTCTCAGCTTTCGGAAGCTGCACTTCAATCCAGTCGGGAAATTCCCCTGGAGTGTTGTCGTACCATCCAAGTCGTTTGTCTTTCGTATTGATAACACCGTCCACCACATGCCACAATCCGCAGGAAGGCAGTCGTGAAGCTTGAGGATTGCCGCTTGACGAGACGGTTATTTTTACTCCGTCATTTTCAAGCATCTGGAAGGCCAAGTTGCCGGGTTTTCTTCTTGCCGCGTTTGCCTTGTCAATTTCACCGCAGATATCCTTTACCGTCTGTAATTTCGGGGTGTCTCCAGTAGTGTAGATATGTACTTCAAACGGCCCGAAATGATCTTTGAAAGCGTCTTTCGACAATTTTACGGAACGCCCTTCCGAAATCACATTCAGGGACTGCCTTCCGATACCCGGTATTGATATTTCGATATCCGAAGGCTCCATCTGCGCATTGCAGACAAACACATACTGGCTGCCGTTCAGTTCCTTAACCATCGATTTAGCGGTTTTCGATGACGAATTGACGGAAAATTTTGAATCCGGGGCAAGTATGATGTCTCCGATATATTTCAGTTCCTTTGTGAAAGCAGGTATGCCTATATAAAGTTCAGGATAATGTTCAAACGTCCTGTTGTATTGAATTATGCCCGTAGCTCCGCATATAAGGGCCAAGAGGTTCTGATTCCTTATTTCCTGATAATTCGGAATGCGATTGTTATTTCTGGCCCAATCGCCATAGTTGAAGCCCTGATGCAGGTAGGCAATTGTCTGTTTATGGGTACGCTTTTCGAAAATTTCCTTCATGCTTTCGACAAATGTTATTACTTTTGACATGTCATTGTGCTGTTTATCTTTCAGGATTATCGGGTATGGATGAATCCCGTTTATATCAGCGCATAGGGCATAATTTCTAACTCCTTGGACAGTGTCATTGTTAATGATTACCGGGTGATACGGGTCTTCCTCCGCTATCATTTTATATACTTCCCCCAGAGCGTTCGCATTTACTCCCTTTACTTCCGGTTCATCTGAGGTCATATAAGCGAAGAGTTCAGGTTTATCCCTGAGTTCTCTTATACAATCAGTCAGTATTTTTCTTTCCTCTTCCGCAAGATGCTCATGCCTGAGTCTTCCGCATTTATGCTTGATCAGTATCGCGAGGGAAATCGGGATATATTTTGAATCCGGCCTTTCACTGGTAAAAACCGCATAGTCGGATACGAAATCATCCGGATTGTTCCACGCTCCCTGCAGGAAAAAAGCTTTTCCTTCGATATACCATCTCATATCTTTGCCAAGCCATACCTCCCCTTTTTTAAACGGAAGCTTTCTTAATGGATATCTAATCTCGGCAAGAACTTTGCCAGACTTGTCTTTTAGGGCCGTGAAAATTTCGAGTTTCCCGTATGGGAGTTCAGAAACGGGAAATTCAAAACGGCTGACTTTTTTCGCGTTTTTAATTTCTTTTGAGAGTATAGCTGTCTTTTCCCCGGCCTTTGATATGGCTGCTGTAAGAACGGCGCTCCCGCTATCATCCTGTATTCCGACTGTGAAGACGACATCCTTGATTTTCTGCGTCTCAAAAATAGCATCGCGATACCATGGCTCAAGCATGTTTACTGTTATCGGAGTATAGCTGACGGGAAAAATCTGCTTGACGTAGTGGTAAGTTTTCTTTGTTACAGGGTCACTTACTCTCAGGATACATTTATAGTCGCCCTGTTCGGAACTTTCTATCTGATTCAGAGAAAGATTTTTAGTTTCTCCGTTTTTAACAGTGTCTGTTTTCTTGTGAACTGAAATTTTTTGTGAAGGTGAAATAAGATCACACTCAAATATTATTTCCCTGTCTTTTCCGGTATTATTTGTAATTCCGGCGGCAAAATCAATGTTCAAAGTACCCTTGCTGTTGGGGCCGGTAGTAATTTTGGGTGTCGCAATATTAAAAAAATAACTGGAGAAATCGGCATTCATACCGGAGAGCTCAGGAAAGTTCTCGGCAACATTTAAAGCGCCTTCCTGCGCTATGGAAGAAAGTTCGCGCTGGGATACTTTGTCGCGGCAAATATTAATGGCCCATTTACTACCTACTTTCGGATTAATACCGAGGGTATAAAAAGGAAGTACCAGTTCACATGACCAATATTTATCACCAATATACGAGGCGGCCCTTATTTCACCGTCCCACTTATTATCTCCTACAAAGCCGCCCTGTGTGCAGGCGCGGTCGGCGACAATTCCGTCCGCGCTTATTCCTATGTGATAATAATCGTTCTTACCGTTCTCAGGATCAATCATTATTTCCACGTGATCTCCTCTGTAAACATTTCCAGAGTCCCTCTCAATACCGGGAATTGTTTTAATTGAACTGATATCTTTTTCCGGACATAATACGCCGATATAAAGGTTATTGTTGTCGTAAAGGACATAAGCTGTAGTTCCAAGTTCTGAAAGCTTATCTGTGTTGCTAATGGTGAAGTTTTTTACAGGTACGGCTTTTTTCCAGCACGGGTCATCAAGCCTGCCGTCCATGACCGGAACAGTGTCTGTTTTTATAGCTTTAACATCTTTTTCAAAAGCCTCTGTGTTAAATCCAATGACAGCGCACAAAAGCATTAACGCAATTATAGAGTTTCTGGTTGTGAACATGGACGGTTCTCCTTCTGTGTTATTATTAAAATTTCTGAATTTTTAATTTCCCTGCGTGTAATCAAAAGCCCTGTATTAATATGGTGGCGTCCAATCCTATTTTTTCTCTGGACATGTGGGAAACATGCATATCTCCGAAAAGGAAATTAGCCGTATTTCCGACATGGTTCGATCTTATATTGGAAGCATAGGTAACGCTGTGAGTATCTTCCTTGCCGTTATCGGTAACCAGCACGATTTGAGTCGGAGCCTGCATCATCTTGAAAGAATGGTTTTTATAAGCGTCAGAAGTGGAGATTGTCCCGAGAAACCATTGATTTGCCATATAATCAGAGTAGGAATAATCCATGCTTTTCTGCGCCGGGCATAATATATTTCTTCCATAATAATTTCCCTTATTCCTCAGAGTGCCTATTTTTACTCCATAATCCAGTTGAGAGTATTTCCCCAAAAGCCCTAATAACTCATACCATGGACGGTCTGCATAATCTCCGCTCCAAAATTCAACATACGGCGCGTTCCTGTACATGGTATTTTCATTGAAATCCGTTGAATAATTCAGGAACGCGGTGCCTACCTGTTTCAGATTACTCTTGCAGAGAATAGAGTAACCCTGTTCTCTTGCTTTTTTCAGTGCGGGCAAAAGCATTCCGGCCAATATCGCTATAATCGATATTACAATTAGGAGCTCGATAAGCGTAAATTTTTTAGCAGGCATGTTTCAAATCCTTTATATTGGCAATGCACATTTCAATAACGCCAGCGCAGACATCAGTCCTTAAATACCAGCACTGTTCAATGACAGTTTTTCTCTTTTTGGAATGCTTTTTAAAACTTTCAACGGCAGCTTCAAAAGTAACGGGGTCCACATTATAGAGATAAATCAGGGACAGCGAAAGTTCGGACGCCAAAGGGACCAGAGCTTTTCCCAGTATTTCTCCGTTTTCACAGGCTATTTTCATGCAAACAGGGTCTTTTTCGTCCAAAAGCAGCCTGAATTTGTGAATACCGCCGCAATCTTTTCCACTTAATTCCCTATACCTGTTCATTGTGGCGGGATGAGTGATATAACAATTGGCGCATCCCTTATGGCCACAGGAGCATTTGACGCCGCCGGGACTGACGGGAAAATGAGCGATTTTTTTTGCCCATGCTTTAGTATCTGAAACAATCTGCCCGTCCAATATCAAGCCAAGCCTGATTTCATCAGGTATCTTTAACAACGCAAGATTACCTTGCAGCCTGAAGATATGCCGCATCCTGCCGAGCACTGCCGCAGAAGGCGTTATGGATATAACAGGAACATCGTATTTTTTTCTGAACTCCGAAAGCAACTTTCTGAATAACTTTACGTATTTTTGTTCTGTCATGTATTCATCCAGGCAGAAACCGGCATTCATTAATATTTTACCCGGGCACATCACAAACAGTTCTTCTATACATTTCATGGCATGTGCCGTAAATTCGGTATCAGTTTTATCTGTCCCTGAAACTTTCATTGAACGGGAACCTGTTATCAGGCGGTTAATATCCATGAGAATGAAAACCATATTGTCGTGAAACATTGTTACCCCGAGAAAAGCGACATTATTAAGATGGCACTGGTAATATATTTCCGGTCGCCCTTTCCCATCCGTTACAGTCTTTTCGCTCAATATGCCTTTTTCCCTGTACTGTTCGGCGTAAGATACTACCGTGCGCATATTCAGCCCGCTTTTCGAGGCTATTTCCCTGCGGCATATCAGTTCGCTGCCGCAAAGCGCCTGCCAGAATCTGTCCCTTTTTATTTCATTTTCCGTTTTCATTGAAAGGTCTCCGGAGACCATTATAAAGCAGATTTACGTTAAAGGCAATAATAAAATGCAAAAAAATAAGATAAAAAGCATATAAAACAAGTAAAATGAGTTTGAGTTATTTTAATAAAATGTATTTTAATAATATTTATTTTGACGCAATGGAACACTTTTCATTCAAGTGTTTCTGGATATTTGAATATAAATATGATACATAATAAACGACAAAGCTAGATTGAAATTTTCAAATATGAAGTTTCCGGATTTTAATCTTCATTGGGTAAATTCCCCTAACCTTTGGGTCGGCTTTTGTCTTGGTTTTTGTTTTTGAAGCTCCGGGAAGAGATTCTTTGTTGACATTTTCTTTAATTTTGTAAAATTTATTAAAAATCCCGATTCTATTCGTTTAAAAACTCTGTTTCCGGCAATAAGCCTACTTTCGCTTTTTTCTCAAATCGTCAGGAGTAAGAAAATCAGGAGTGAGTTCAATTAGTGAAACAGCATTATGCGGCAGGACTATATCTTCCGAATAGGAAATCCCCTCTAATTTTTCTTCCGGATAATACAGCAAGTTATTTCCGGCATGTTCAATCTGAAAACAATTGAACGGCTGGGGATGTTCCGGTGAACCGAGGCGCAGAAATTCGGAAAAGGCATTCCCGCTCAAGGCGTCAATGCGGTAATGCCGGGCGATATATTTTCCGAAAAGCCCTTCTATCAGCAATTTTATTTTCACGGTGTCACTTCTTGTGGATATTTCTGCCCGGAAATTGTAGAGCATCACTGCAATCCTGCCATTGTCGGCAATGGTTGGGATAATTCCCACGTTTTCAGGTAAAACACAGTTTTTTTCAAAAAGAAAACCCCCTCGCTTCGCCGCCAGGATGAAAGCGTTGCAAATCGGCTTCCGATAGCCGCTTACAGTGAAAAGAGTCCGGCGTCCATCGAAATCAATATTGCTTTTGGCTTGACCAGAAAGACACAGCATTATCCGTTCCGGCGGACGAAATTTATTTACAATAAAAAGATTGATCATTTTTGCATAAAATGCAGAACTGTATTCGGTTTCACGGAAGACCATCCGCCGATCATCAGCAATCCCCAGATAACCTTCAGCGGCTGCGCCCCACTCATCAACCACCACTTCCTTTTCAGAAAGATCGTATTTTGCCATAATCGAACGGTAGTGATTATATTGCAGTACAATATTTTCCGGAACAATCATGTAACGCATGGGATCCTTAAGATCCTGCGAAATGGAAGAGTAGCAATGCAGACTTACAAAGTCGATTGGCGCTCCCGTGCCACCTGTTGCATTGTTCTTTCCCATTGCAACATGTTTCATCACGCCTTCAAAAAACGATTTTGCATGTCCGCACGAAGGACCGCCAATCCGTAGGCGCGGCGAAACACTCTTGACGCCTTCGGCAAAATAATCATAAAGCTTACAGTATTCTTCAAGTTTCCGGGTGTTTCCTTTTTTTTCACAATCGTAATAATGTCCATCGTCAAGCCAGAATCCGAGGTCTGGCTCATTCCAGCAATGAAAATACCAGCGTGAAACTTCCTCAATGCCGTAACGTTCAATCAAATGACGCACCTGTTCTGCGCAGACCTCTGACCACTCAGCGTAATCCGACGGTTCTGAACGGCAGAATCGTTTGTTTTTATAGCGTGGGCCGCTCAAAATATTCGGTTCGGCCGCCATGCATTGCGGCATGAAATTAAAACATAGTAGGAGTTTAAATCCTTTTCCTACCATGTAATCCAAACGTCTGTCTTGTTCCGTAAAATCAAAATGGAGGCGACCGCTATAATCTCGTGTTACGATATCTTCGAACATTGTATAAAGTCTTACATACTGGGCCATATTCTTACTGGCAATGATATCAAGTATACGCTGGCCCCACGTGTCTTCGACCGCATCGGTCGGATGGAAGTGAATGTTATTCCAGAAATTTTGTAACGGCAATTTTTTCCCTTTTACATCAACTGTAATTTGCATAATCATCTTTCTTTCATTCTTTTTCATTCAAACTTTGAAAGTACCATCCGGCGGATGCATTAAAGTAGGATGTACTAATACATTATAATTTTTAAAGCTTCGGATACAGCCGCTTAAGTTTTATTCTGGCGTCGTCCGTGGTAAACTGCCAGTCGACTTTTGTCTGTTTTGTATTGCGTTCAGTATCTCAAGCTTTGATTTTGTTAATGTCGCAAAAGTTGTTCTGAAATAATGATTTTAATAAAAGTGCATCCGAGACTAAATTGATATTTGCGAAAATAATCAAAAAAAGGAGTCTCAGGATGCAAGGGAAAATTAATCTTGATT
>Ga0209417_1004935_pt1 | contig 15311 bp, 10 predicted proteins | sample RifGroF2_FD_184002 | JGI IMG/M metagenome (GOLD analysis project Ga0209417, IMG submission 184002) | Groundwater microbial communities from Rifle, Colorado, USA - Groundwater F2 (SPAdes) (version 2) | ecosystem: Environmental > Aquatic > Deep subsurface > Groundwater | place: Rifle, Colorado... | reverse complement strand
TGCTAAGGATAATTACGAAGGGGAATTTGGTATTGTACTTTCTTCACGTAAGGTTCAGCATATTAAGAATATCCAGGGTGATCCGTCTTTCGTATTTCACACGGTAAGCGGAATGTTTATTCCACGCGAGATTTTGACTATCCCCATTCATTCCGGCGAAGAAGTAGTAGCGATAATCTCTTTAGCGAGTGTAAACCCGATTCAACCTCATGCGGTTAAATTAATGGAGAATTTGCTAGATACATTAAGCGCTCGGATCGTAGGAATTTTGGCTTACCAAAAAATACAAGATTTTTCTAAGAAACTTGAACACCAGAACAGAGAATTGGAAGCGCAGAAAAATGAACTCGCGTCGCAATCAACTGAATTGATGGAGCAGAATACTGAACTTGAAGCGCAGAAAAGAGTATTGGATGAAGCGAACCGTCTTAAAACAAGTTTTCTCTCGAATATGAGTCATGAGCTTAGAACTCCCCTCAACTCGGTGATCGCGCTTTCCGGGGTGCTTAGCCGTCGGCTAACTAAAAGAATTCCTGAGGAAGAATATAGTTACTTAGCCGTAATTGAAAGGAATGGACTACACTTGCTCGCTCTTATAAATGACATACTTGACCTTTCACGTGTTGAAGCAGGGAGAGAGGAAATAGAAAGCTCTCAGTTTAGTGTGAATAGTTTAATTGAAGAAATATTAACCATGATGAAACCACAATTAGGCACAAAACATATTCAATTGATAAACTCTTCCGCGGATAAAAGTATTATGATCAAAAGTGATCAGCATAAATGCCGGCATATTTTACAAAATCTGGTTGACAATGCTCTTAAGTTTACGGAAACCGGAAAAGTCGAACTGAGCGCCGTATTAACGCATAATGAAATTAAAATAATCGTTCAAGATACCGGCATAGGAATATCGGAGGATAATTTGCCTCACATTTTTGATGAGTTTAGGCAAGCCGATAGCAGCACATCACGGCGATTCGGCGGGACGGGATTGGGACTTGCGATCGTTAATAAATACGCCACGTTATTAGGTGGAAATATTTCCGTTAAGAGCGTTGAGGGTTCCGGTTCGGAATTTACTCTTACTCTTCCGATTGAATTTGTATCTGGAAATAGTAGACTGCAAGTATCAGATCATAATGGGAAAGAAGTTGGTCATAATAAGGATCAATTCAGTTCAAACATATTCTTGAATTTTCAAGCTAAAACAATTTTGCTGGTTGATGACAGCCAACCGGCAATTATACAAATAAAAGATTTTCTTGACGAGAGCGGACATAATATTTTGACGGCTAAAGGTGGAGCTGAAGCTCTTAAAATAATCGATCAGGTTATCCCCGATGCTATAATTCTTGATCTAATGATGCCGGGAATTGATGGTTTTGAAGTGCTGAGAATAATTCGTGAAGCGGAAAGAACTGCACATATTCCGGTCTTAATATTAACGGCAAAACATATTACAAAAGAAGAACTCAACTTCTTAAGTCGTAATAATGTTCACCAACTCATTCAAAAAGGAGATATTAAACGCGATGAGTTATTGAACGCGATTGTATCTATGATTACCTCTCAGAGTGTTGAATCAAAAAAAAATAAACCCGAATTACAAAAGATTACAGGGAAACCGGTTGTGTTGGTCGTTGAGGATAATCCCGATAATATGATCGCTGTTAAAGCTATCCTTGCTGATGAGTATATCGTGATTGAGGCTAAAGACGGCAACGAAGGAATTGAATTAGCCAAAAGAGAAAAATTAAATTTAATTTTAATGGATATCGCGCTCCCGATTTTGGACGGGATACAATCTTTTAAAACAATTCGATCACTCCCTCAATTAAACAACGTTCCGATCATTGCTTTAACCGCAAGCGCAATGACCGAAGAAAGAGAAACTATTTTGGCTTATGGTTTTGATGCCTATATTGCTAAACCGATAAATCAACGCATTTTTTTCAAAACGATTAATGAGATTCTTTATGGAGCCTAAGAAAATAAAAGTTCTTGCAATCGATGATAATAGAGATAACCTGATTACCCTTGAAGCGTTAATTCAAGACTCATTACCGGGTTCTTCCGTATTTACCGCTACAGAAGGAAATGCCGGAATTAAAATTGCCGTCACCGAAGACCCGGACGTGATCTTACTTGACGTAATTATGCCCGGTATGGATGGATTTGAAGTTTGCAGAGAATTGAAAGAAGATAATAAGTTAAGAGATATTCCCGTTGTTTTTATTACAGCTCTACAAGGCGATAAAGAAAGCCGCATTAACGCATTGGAAATCGGCGCTGAAGCGTTCTTGACTAAACCGATAGATGTAAGTGAACTTACCGCGCAAATTAAAGCGATGGTAAAAATAAAAAGAGCGAATTATGATGAGCGAAATGAAAAAGAACGATTAGCATCACTTGTAGAAGAACGCACAAAAGAATTGAAACAGACACACATCGCTACGCTTAATCTTTTAGAAGACCTTAAAAAGGAGAATGAAGCAAGAAGGAAAAGTGAAGAAGCGCTAAGAGAAAGTGAAGAACGTTACCGTCAGTTAGTAAATCTATCACCGGATGCAATAGTTGTACATTCTGAGGGTAAATTCATCTTTGTAAATCCAGCTGCGGTAAAACTTTTCGGAGGAATAAATCCAGAAGATTTGCTCGAAAAACCTATAATTGAATTTGTACATCCCGATTTCCGGGAAATTGTTCAAAATCGAGTGCATCAAATAACGGGAGGAAATATTGTTCCATTAATTGAAGAAAAATTTCTTCAATTAGATGGATCAGTAATAGATGTAGAAGTAGCAGCAATGCCACTAACTTATAAGAACCAACCTTCAGTACAAGTTGTTTTTCGAGATATTAGCGAACGCAAACGAATGGAAATCAAACTCCGCGAAAGTGAGGCAGAACTTAAGGAAGCACAACGTGTAGGTCGGCTTGGCAGTTGGGATTGGAATGCAACGACCGACACTATCACCTGGTCGGAAGAATATTATCGCATCTATGGTTTCGATCCGAAACTAAGTCCACCCGGATATGAGGAACACCTGAATATCTATACACCTGAAAGCGCTGCGTTGCTTGATGAAGTTGTAAAGAAGAGTATGCAGACCGGTGAAGAATTTCAACTCGATCTGGAACTTGCCAATGCGGAAAGTACGACTCGCTGGGTCACCGCCCATGGCGAAGTAAAGTACGATGATAAAGGTCAGATTGTGGGACTTCGGGGAACTGCGCAAGACATCACCGAGCGCAAGCTTGCAGAAGAGCAAATTCAAGAAAAAGACATCCAGTTTAGAAAACTTTCTTCGAATGTGTCCGGGATGATTTTTCAGTTTACAAGACGACTTGACGGAACATATTACGTCCCGATATCCTCAGAAGGGATCAAAAACATTTTTGGTTGTTCACCTGAAGATGTACAAGTTGACTTTGCTCCAATCAGCAGGGTGATTTTCACGGAAGATTCAGCAAGAGTAATAAACGATATTGAATACTCTGCAAAGCAATTAACTCCCTTTACCTGTGAATTCAGGGTGCAAATTCCCGGAAAACCAATTCAATGGATTTATTCTAAATCAACACCCGAGAAATTGGCGGATGGCAGCGTAACCTGGTATGGATTTAATGCAGATATTACTGAACGTAAGCGTGCAGAAGAAGAAATTATAATGCTTGCCAACTCTTTAAGAAGCGTAAATGAATGCGTTAGTATTACCGATTTGCATGACCGGCTGATATTTGTTAATGATTCATTTCTCAGGACCTATGGTTATGAAGAGAGTGAATTGATCGGCAAACAAATGAATATTGTTCGATCACAAAATAATTCTCATGAGCTTGTTAGTAAAATATTACCGGCAACTTTACAAGGAGGTTGGCAAGGTGAATTATTAAATAAGCGAAAAGACGGAACCGAATTTCCAATTTCTCTCTCGACTACAACCGTAAAAGATAAAAAAGGAAAAACCATCGCGTGCATTGGAGTTGCTTCCGATATTACCAACCGCAAACATGCCGAAGAAATTTTAACCAATGAAAGAACTCTCCTCCGTACCATTATCGACTTGATTCCGGATGCCGTATTCGTTAAAGATTTTGAAGGAAGAAAAATACTTGCCAACAAAAAAGAAATTGAGTTTTCCGGGAAAAATTCTGAGGATGAAGTAATTGGAAAAACAGACTATGACTTGTATCCAGAAGGTGAAGCGAAACGATATTCCGATGAAGATCAAGCGGTTCTTAAATCCGGGATCCCTCTGCTGAACCTGGAAGGAAAACTGATCGATAAGCTGGGACAAATACATTGGCTTATTGGCGCTAAAGTGCCGTTACTTGATATGCACGGACAAATTACCGGTTTGGTTGGAGTGAATCACGACTTTACGGAAAGAAAGCAATTTGAAGATGAATTATTAAAATTATCTCGTGCTGTTGAACAAAGTCCAGCTTCCGTTGTTATTACGGACCCGGAAGGTTACATAGAATATGTAAATACTAAATTTTGTGAGGTTTCCGGATATTCAAAAGAGGAAGTAGCTGGAAAGAATTCAAAAATATTAAAATCGGGCTTTCATAACCAGGAATTTTACGCAGGCCTCTGGGGTAAAATTCTTTCCGGTAAAGAATGGAGCGGTGAGTTTCTGAATAAAAAGAAAAACGGAGAACAATATTGGGAATCCGCTCAAATATCACCGGTGATAAATAAGGAAGGAGACATCACCCATTTTGTAGCTATAAAAGAAGACATCACCGAAAAGAAAAAGATGATTCAAGAGTTGATGTTTGCCAAGGATAAAGCCGAGGAAATGAGTCGACTAAAATCCAACTTCCTTGCCAATATGAGCCATGAACTTAGAACTCCGCTTAATGGAATTTTGGGTTATTCCGAAATTCTCTCCACATCCTTAATCGATCCCGAACAAATAGAGATGGTTAAAGGTATTTATCAATCGGGGAAACGACTTAGTGAAACACTAAAATTTATTCTCGATCTTTCGGAAGCGGAAACCGGCAAAATTGAAGTTACGGCTAAAGATATCTCCGTAGTTCCCATCGTTAAAGAGAGTGTTCTCCTATTCACTTCAGATGCCGCAAAGAAAAATCTTAAACTGGAAACCACAGTTAAAGATGAAAACATAATGGCGCATTTAGATCATATTCTTTTAAAACGGATAATACACAATCTAATTGATAACGCGATTAAGTTTACAAAAGAAGGGACGATAAACGTTGAAGTAGGAAAGGAAGTAATTAAAGAAAACGGGAAATCTAAAAAATCCAGCGCACTTTATATTAAAATTAAAGATACTGGCATCGGAATACCGGAAGATAAAATAGATCTTATTTGGGAAGAATTCCGCCAGGTAAGTGAAGGTATAAGCCGCAGTTATGAAGGACCGGGTTTGGGACTCACCATCTCCAAAAAAGCCGTTGAATTAATGCATGGTACTATTACGGTGGAAAGCGAAATTGGAGTTGGATCAACTTTTACTATAAAATTTCCTGGAATTCTTCTTCCTTCGGGGTCAATTGAATCTACCGCTGATGAAGGAGAACAAGAAGAATCTTCAACAAAAAGAACAAAAGAGAAAAACCTCTCCGCTTCCGTTCTTTATGTTGAAGATGATTTTATTAATAGGAATATGGTAAAATTATTTTTGAAAGATACTTGCGAGGTTGATGCTGCAGAAGATGGAACCGCGGCGCTTAAGTTATTGAAGGATAAAAAGTATGATCTCTTTTTAGTTGATATTAACCTCGGAGAAGGAATGAATGGTTTGCAGTTGGTAAAAGAGATTTTGAAAATCCCACAGTATTTACACACACCGATTGTAGCGGTTACCGCATATGCGATGGGAAAGGATAAAGAGGAATCTCTGCAAGGCGGCTGTACTCACTATCTTGCCAAACCATTTAGAAAGCAGGAAATGATAAACTTAGTTACTGATGTAATTAATGTAAAGGGCGAATAGGATTAATTATTAGAAAGATTAACTATCAATTTAATTAAACGAGAGTAGGAGAAAATATGAACAGCTCAGAAAAAAAATTCGCTTTCGATAATCTACTTGGGGACATTTTAGGAGGAACAGCGTCAATGCTGGTGGCAATTCCATCTGCTATTGCGTTTGGTTTGATCATTTTTGCTCCATTAGGCGCAGAGTTCTCAGGCAGAGCAGCGGTCGGTGGTATTCTCGGAACAATCACTATGGCATTGTTTGCCGCGCTTTTTGGAGGGACAAAAAAATTGATTTCCGCCCCGTGCGCACCCGCTGCCGCAGTTCTTTCCGTTTTTGTAAGTGAGATGATACTAAAAGGAAGTATCCCCCCGGAATCAATTCCAATCTATATTACGTTAGTATCATTATTTTCGGGAATTGTACAGGTTATTATTGGTAAATCAGGCGGCGGAAGGTTTATTAAATATATTCCTTATCCGGTGGTAGCGGGTTATTTGAGCGGTGTTGGTGTACTTATCTTTTTTGGACAACTGCCGAAATTTCTGGGGATCCCGGTAAAAGTTTCTGTCTCAACTTTCTTCTCCTCTCTCAATCTTTTTAGATGGGAAAGCGTGGTTGTCGGAGCTATTACAATTTTGACGATGGTATACATTCCAAAGTTAACAACAAAAATTCCGGCGGCTATACTGGCGTTGGTTGGTGGAGTTCTAACTTATTTCGGATTGTCGCTAATTAATCCGGCATTGGGAGTTCTTGAAAATAATTCATTTGTTATCGGTCCAATATCTGCCTCTTTCAATGATATCATCAACATTCTTGTGAACAACGCGAAATTAATTCCGACGATAGATTTTTCCGCGATGGGATTCATCGTTGTTCCGACTTTAACGCTTGCAGTGCTGTTATCAATTGATACACTTAAAACATGTGTTGTGCTTGATGCATTAACTTACTCACGCCATAATTCCAACAAAGAATTATTGGGGCAGGGAATAGGCAACATTGCAACTGCTTTAGCCGGTGGAATTCCCGGCGCGGGAACGATGGGCGCTACTTTAGTTAATCTTAATAGTGGAGCTAAAACGCAAATGTCCGGTGTTGTAGTTGGAGTGTCATCATTTCTCGTTTTATTACTGTTAGGAAAACTTGTAGCGTGGATACCATTTTCCGCGTTAGCCGGAATTCTGATGGTGGTTGCTGTAAGAATGGTTGATAAAAAAAGTTTTGCTCTTCTAAAACACAAATCAACAAGATTTGATTTTTTCTGTATCGTAGCCGTTGTTATTTCAGCAGTGAGCATGAGCTTAATAGCTGCCTCAGGTGTTGGTATCGCATTCGCGATCCTTCTTTTCCTCCGGGAGCAAATTAGGTCATCAGTTATAAGAAGAAAAGTTTTTGGAAACCAGATATTCTCAAAAAAAATCAGACTAAAAAACGAGCTGGAAATTTTACAAACTAAGGGAATTGAAACAATAATTGTTGAGCTTCAAGGGCAGTTATTTTTTGGAACAACAGATCAATTATTTACTGAACTGGAACCTTTCTTAAAAAAATGTAAATACATACTGCTGGATATGAAAAGAGTTCAGTCTATTGATTACACCGCTGTGAATATGCTTAAACAAATCCAAGCGCGCGTAAAAGCTCAAAAGGGATTTCTCGTTTTCGCATCAGTTCCTTTAAGTTTACCGACCGGGCAAAATGTAAAATCATATCTAGCAGACCTTGGCTTAACGGAAACAGAAATATTGAAATTCTTTAACGATCTTGATTCAGCTCTGGAATGGATTGAAGACGAAATTCTCAAAGGCGAAATGATCGCAAAACTTGATACATCGAAAGCGCTTTCAGTTGTGCAATTCGACTTTTTTGAAGACCTCTCGCCTCAAGCATTACAAAAACTTTTGGAGTGTATGGACGAGAAAACTTACAAACCAAATGAATTAATTTTTGAGATTGGCGAAGAAAGCGATGAAATTTATTTTATAAGAAGGGGAATGGTAAAAATTGTATTGCCTTTAGCTCAAGGAATGAGCCATCACCTAATTACTTTTCCGACCGGTGGATTTTTTGGTGATATGTCTTTTCTTGACAAAGGAACGCGCTCCGCAAATGCTGTAGCGATAGAAGATGTTGAATTGTTTGTTCTTTCAAGAGAAAAATTTTCCGAGATTGCCGAAGTCTACCCTGAAATCGGAGGACTTTTCTTTGAACGATTAGCACGGACAATTGCATTCAGATTGCGTCAAAGTAACATAGAAGTGAAAGCGTTGCAGGAGAATTAATAAAATATTAATGATTCAAATTTTATAATCACTGTAAATGGAAGAGCCTTGCCATGGCAAGGCTCTTCCAAGAATTATTTTTCCAATTCTTAAACGTGAGTAAATCTTAATGGTAAAAAATATTCGTGATCCAATCAGCAGTTTATCACATTTAGTTGGAGCGATATTATCGATCATCGGGTTATACTTTCTCTTAAACCGAAATAGCGGGGGAGACACTGTTTATCATACGATATCGTTTTCTGTTTTCGGTATAGCAATGATTATACTCTATTCAACCAGCGCGTTATACCATTGGCTCTCCACAACGAATAAATATTTACCTCTCCTTCGCAAAGTAGATCATATAATGATTTTTGTCTTCATTGCGGCGTCGAATACGCCAATTTGTTTGGTGTCAATCCGTGGCGGTTGGGGATGGTCAATTTTTGCAACTGTGTGGACAATTACGGTGGGAGGCTTTTTTCTTAAAATATTTTGGATGAATGCGCCTCGTTTTCTTTACACATCAATTTATTTACTTATGGGTTGGATGATAGTGATCGGGATTTATCCCTTGACTAAAGTAATGCAGATGCAAGGAATTATGTTACTTGCTTTGGGAGGTATTTTATACTCAATTGGCGCGGTTATTTACGCTTCAAAAAAACCAAATCCATTACCGGGGACATTTGGTTTCCACGAAATCTTTCACCTGTTTATTATGGCAGGAAGTTTTTCCCACTATCTGATGATGTACTATTATATTTAATATCGAAAGGATTTTACAATTAAAAAAAAGGCTCACTTTCGTAAGAAAATGAGCCTTTGCGGAGAGGTCGGGAGTTTTCTCCGCTATTTTCCACTGTTTTTTATCATACACTAAAAAAAACGATAAGTGCGTTTTACCCTTGATTTATAAGGGTGCAATGACTATCTTCGTGTGTATAAAAGATGAGTCTTATCCTCTATTATTTACGATTACCGTAAGAATAGCGTAAGCCATTAGGTTCATTTTCCACCTGCTTGAGTTTTTGTAAGTATACCGTAAGAAATGAGAGTATTCTCCTCTTAATTAGGTTTTTTTTATTAGCTAAATAGTAATGGAGTAAGTTTATAAAAGTAATTATTCTTTGATGAGCGAAAACAGTTTTATCCGCTAATTACTATCGTTATTTATAATGCACTAAAAAAACAAAAAGTGCGTTTAACCCTTGATTTATAAGGGCACAATGACTATCTTCGTGTGTAATAAAAGATAGGTCTCATCCTTTATCATTTACGATTACAGTAAAATTACCAAGATTGGCATAACTAATTAGGTTCATATTTCACCTAGTTTTGTGTTGTAAGAATACCGTAAGAAATGAGTGAATTCTCCACCTAGTTAATACTTTAGTAATTAATTTTTAATGGAGTAACATGATGAAAGTAAAATTTTATTTAGATAGTAAAATATCAAGGACAGGCGAAGGAGCTATTTGGTGTTATCTAAGAGAATATGATAAAACTTTGGCGCTTAATACGGGTGAAAGAATAAATGTTGAATTGTGGGATAAAAATCTTCATAGAGCTGACCCTCGAAAAACTTCTGATAAAATTGTTAAAGGCTCCTTACAAAATATCAATCAATATTTAAATACTTTTGAAAGTAAAATATATGATATAGTCCGTTCTGTCCGGAGTAAAAATTTTAGTGCCGGCTTTGGAGCTGTAACAGAAGAAATTAAAAAACAATTCAACAAACGGGAAACAAGTATTTACGCAGTGTATGATGAGTTCACAGCCATCAAACGTCTTGAAGTTTCCAAACCATCAATACAAAAAATTAAACGGATAAAATCCTTGCTCGAAGAATATGAAAAAGTAAACCGGGAAAAATTGGACTTCGATAAAATTACTCCATTGTTCTTTTCAAAGTTTTATGTATTTCTTATTGAAAAGAAAAATATGATAAATAATACCGCTTCAAAAAATGTACAATTTTTTAAGAGTTTTCTTATCTGGGCAAATAATAACAATTACACTACGAATACAAGTTACAAATCGTTCAAAGGGAAATCAGAGAAAAATGAAGTGATCTACCTTACCGAAAATGAATTGATGACTCTCTATAATTTGCAGATCGATGATGACAGGTTGAAACGCGTTAGGGATACATTTGTTTTTCAATGTTTCACCGGTGTTCGATATTCAGATATTCAAAATCTATCGAGAGATGATATTAGTGGAGCGACCTGGACAGTCCGAACACAAAAGACCCATCAGATACTAGAAATCCCTTTGAGCGCTTACCCGATTTCTATCTTAGCGAAATATAGCGATGATCCGCAGCCATTACCGGTAATTTCAAATCAAAAAATGAATACCTACCTAAAAGAATTATTGAAATTTGCAAAGATAGATGAACCGGTTAAAGTAGTGAAGTACAAAGGAAGTGAACGGATTGAAACCACTCATAAAAAATATGAAGTAGTTGGCACCCATACTGCAAGAAGAACGTTTATAAGTTTATCATTACAAAAAGGAATGAAACCCGATGTAATCATGGCAATTACCGGGCATACCACTTACAAAATGATGCAGAAATATTTGAAAATTGCCGACGCCCACAAACGGGAAGAGATGGACAAAGTCTGGGGCAGCAGCTTAAGAATAGTCTGACGGGTTTAGTCAGTTCCTATTCGCATTTTCATAATTTTTTAATTTTTTCTTGAGTTCTTTTACTTCTTCCCGTAAGTCCGAAATAGTATCGAGAAGAATATTCAATTGTTTGGATGAGATTGGTTCATCCTGTGGGTTATTGTTATTAGATACTGTTGTTCCGTTCACCCCGTTAATTATTTGTTTGTTTATTATTTGGACTTTACCGTTTTCCAATTCTTTAAAATCCATATTATATTTTTGCATTAAGTATCCTCGTATGCCTCTTTTTAACCCCGCACCCGGTTCAGTTTGCCCGCTTTTAATGTCATAGAAAGACTTTGCCGACATGCCTAATTCTCTGGCGAGTGCGTCATTGCTAAGGTCTGTGTTTTTGTTAATGATATAATCAAATAATTCTTTGACGTTTTTTAATTCTTTTGTTCCCATGATCTTGATTCTCCAGTTCTGTGATAACAATGTTTTCCGGTAGCACCCTTTACATTTGTAAATAGTATAATTAGCTAAATTATTAGGTATTTATAAATAAAGCTTTTTAATAGGTGTATAATAAACTATTATTTTAACGAAAACAATACTATTATGAGTATTTTACTAAAATAATGGAATATAATTAGTACTAATTGTTACTAAATGAGATAAAAAAGCATAGTTTGTGAAAAATACTCCTAAAAATATTATTAAAATTATTTGAGTTAGAATAAAATATGAGTGGAAAAATAAAAGCCGCTTTAAGCGGCTTTGTCGTATTGTAACATGAAATCGATTTTATCTTCACGGTTATTCAGAACTAAAAAGAGTTCTTCAAGTTCTACTCTGCAATTATTCAAAGCTGAGTTAGGGAATTTTTCGATCTCGGTTTTTGAAGTAGTCCCAAAAATCTTTTGAATAATAAGCGTCTTCAGTTTCTTTTCCTCCGCACTTCTCGGACTTCCTAAATTGTTAAGTTCAAACACCGCTTCGATCTTTTCCATCTGGATTTTTCTCTGCTGCTGTTTATCCAAATAATCAAAATCACTTCCGGGAGTTAAATTATCATGCGTGGTTTCTTTAGAGACTTCTCCGGTCTCTAAACCAAGAATAAATTTTATAACCGGTCTGAATGCTTTATACGAAGGCATGATAAAAGATTTTCCGTTTATTGTGTCACTTCTATCCTTCAAAACAAAAGCAACATTATTCTGGATGGGTCGGTTATTTTTATCAATATCTTTTTCCAAAGACATCCAAACATTAAGATCAGTTTCATAAGGGGTTTCACCGGCAATTTTCATTTTCACTCCGGATTTTACGAACTGACCTTTCTCAGTAACTTTTCCGGATTCATCAAGCTGATCATCTTCTTTTTCATACTCAAAACCACCGCGACCGGTAAAAACGATGCTGCCTTCGGTGTTCACAAAACGGTCTGAAAATTCCTCCTGCCAGACCGGAAGAATTTTCCCCCAGTCCATTAAGGTCATAAATGATTTTTTATTTTTGGTTTTATAATCTTTAATGAACTGATAATAAATTTTCGTCAAGCTGTCGATGAACAGAAAATCAATTTCACCCGATTTAAGAAAATCAAAAGCTGCGTGAACATCGGAAAGGGAACAAGTATCTTTTAACACTACTTCGATATTTGCCTTTTTGAAAATCGGAATTAAAAATCTACTCCCTTTCTCATTATCAATGATGAGGATTGGTTTTGTACATTTTAAATCTTTATATGCACCTATTACAAAGTCAGTAGCGGTTCGGGATTTTCCTGCTCCTTGCATTCCGCCAAAGCTGGCTTTGATGAAATGATTTTCTGCGGTGAGTTTGGTTGCGAAATCTGAAAGTTTCATAGTTAGTACTCCTTTAATGATTGTTATTGCTGTTGGTGATGGCTCTATAAATGAGGTAGTCAAGCTGTTTTAAGAAGGCGGTGTTATCGGCTTTGTAAGCGTTATAAACAATATCATCAAAATGATCGTTTAAGATTGCTTCACCGATAAAGAACTGAATGGTTTTAAGTTCCTTTTCCTTAATATCATCTAAGAAAGTATAAAAAGGATTGAGAAACTCTTTCGTTTGTTTAACGAAAAAATCTTTGTCGTTATTGAAATCGGGTTTTGTTGATTGAATAATATTTAATTCCATAAATGCTCCAAGTTTTAAGAAGTAAATAAAAGAAGCGGCAATTAAGCCGCTTCACTTTGTGCTATAGGTTCAGTTTGGGTAATATCAAAAACATTGGCAGTAAAGAAAAAAACATCTTCTTCATTTGCTGGTTGTTCTTCTTTCCCTTTGGTCGAAGGAACAAAAATTAAAAGTGAGTGTTCACCTTTTTTAACCGTTCTTCCGGCTTTGCGCCACTGCTGAAAGCCGCCAACTACAGTGATGGGCTTTTCTGTTTGAGCATACAAAAAGCAAGTATTATGAGCCGTTAATGGATGCCCTTCGATAGTAACAACGATTCCAAATTTTTCTATGAGCTCCGTTCTTTTTTCTTCCGTCATTTCAGAAAGAGTTTTTCTGATCGCTTGAATGCGGGATTTCTTCTTTTCCCTATATTCAATTTTTTCTTGTTCAGATAAAGTTTTCATGTTAAGAACTCCTTTTAGTTGTTGATTGATTTTAGATTGATAATATTTTCTAAGAATTGTATCTGCTGATTTAAATCATGAAGAGTTTTAATAGTAGTAGCGGAATAAAGTTTTTGTTTCTCCACCGGCATTGAATAAAAGAGCCCTTTTATTTTTTCGTAAGCCGAGCGGAGAGCGTCATAAAGCGAAGTAAGCGATTTAATATCTTCCATCTTTTACCTCGCTTGAGATAGATTATTTTCATACCATAATTTTTTACCCCACTGAGTAGAACAAAGAGAAACGGCGTTTTGATTACGCTGTAAACTGTTTACCTCTGCAACCTCCCAATTTTTATCATAGCCAAAATTGGCGAAGGCAAAAAAAGATTTAAGGAACTGAAAGAGATTTTTAAATAATATTTTTTTATTACCATAAACCCTAAGCAAAAGAACCGGCACATAAACGGAGAAGAAATTATTTTTATAACCGGTGCGAAATGGGATTTTACGAGATAACAGATAAGAAGCGAAGGCGCACCAGGAAAGGGACCTGAACACAAAAACAATTTCATCGCGGTTATTTTGAACCGGATTTAAACCATAATAAGAACAGCCAAGCCGGAGAGCTGCGGATGAAAGCGATTTAATGCGTTTCATTTTTCACCCCCTTTTTTAGCGAGGCGTAAAGCAACAGAAGCGGGGACAAAATGAGAACGGAAAAAACAGTAAAGAGAAAAGACAAACAAATGAACAGAATGAGGACGTACCATAAGACCACCTTTAATTTAAATTTAATTTGAGTTGTTTAACTTTTATTTTAGTTGAAGTAGCAAAAAGGAAGAACTGCCTTGCCACAGAAAAAGAAGAAAACCGAAGAGCGCGAAAATGCCCTGCTGGATTGAACCACTGCACAGAGTAGAGAGTTTGCGAGCCACGGTAATAAGTAAGCGAAACAAGAAAAAACAAACCATGTTTGTTTTTGTGTTTAAGAAGGATTTTTTTTAAAAAAAATCCACCTATGTTTTTTTTTGTTGCGATAAAAAAGGGCGTTTTTGCCCAAAACTTTTTTTTGCCCCCTTAGTCACAGTTTAAAAGGTGCATTGTGTAAAGGCGAAATAAAGTGCCGGTTACCAAAAAGGCTTAAAAAGAAATGGTACTTTATTTTGCCTTTATCACGCGAAGCGCACCGAAACATCTTGAAGCTAAGGGGGCAAAAAAGAATGAGGCTAAAGTTTGCGAGGCACGAGCAAACTAACCCATTATTGTGATTAAAAAAGTACAGCGCTGTGCGCATTTGTTTTCTTTGATGGGTAAGGGAAAAAGCCGGGCTTTGATGAATAAACAGTCGGCATGCAGCAGTAGGCAATAGGCAAAAGTAAAAGGAGAGAAAAGAAAATGTAGAGATCAAAGCACGTGGCTTTTTACCGTGTGTGGATTTGGGTTTAAGCAACTTATTGTTTCAATAGGTTGCCTTTGTGTTCAGTAAAAAAAAGTGAGACACTGTACTATAACAAAATTTAAAATTACAAGTGTCTCTCTTTTTTTTACATTCGATTACATGAGCCCCAGCGAGCCAAAACCTCTTCTGTTTTAGTTTTACTTGAATGAATCCGGCGCAGATAAAAGAAAGGGAAGTCTAACATTTATTAAATATTTAAACTGCGATTAACGCGAGCCGGTTGGCTGTCGCAAGCGTAGCAGACAGCATAACAACCGGCGAAGCGAGGGTACGAGCATGGATTGTGATTTGTCTTCCGGCAACTTATTGTTTCAATAGGTTGCCTTCATCTTCAGTAAAAATAAAATGGTTTTTTAATCAAAAGAAAAAGTTAATACTACCTAAAAAACATTTTTATTTTTACA
>Ga0209417_1004932_pt1 | contig 15317 bp, 10 predicted proteins | sample RifGroF2_FD_184002 | JGI IMG/M metagenome (GOLD analysis project Ga0209417, IMG submission 184002) | Groundwater microbial communities from Rifle, Colorado, USA - Groundwater F2 (SPAdes) (version 2) | ecosystem: Environmental > Aquatic > Deep subsurface > Groundwater | place: Rifle, Colorado... | reverse complement strand
CATTTCTTCTGCACTGGCAAGAACGCAGGCGACCTGGATGGCTACTACACCACCGAAGAGAATGGCCGTCAGCTCGACCTGTTCCCCATCTCCGAAGCGTTGCGCTATCGCCTGCCGTTTTCGCCCGCGCAGGAGGTGGTCTCTTATCTGGAGAGCCTGGCGAAAGAGGAGGGCGCGCCTGCCGCGATCTATTTCGACGACATCGAGAAGTTCGGCATCTGGCCGGAGACCTACAACTGGGTGTACGAGCGTGGCTGGCTCACACAGTTCATCGAGGGCGTGCTGGCCTCAAGCATCATCAAGACCGAACGCTATTGCGACTACCATGCGCGTGCCAAGACTCGCGGCGTGGTGTACCTGCCGACCACGTCCTACATCGAGATGAACGAATGGACGCTGCCGGTGCCGGCCGCGCATCACTATGCCGACCTGGTGCAGGCATCGAAATCCGCCGGCCAGTTCGAGCAGAACAAATCGTTCCTGCGTGGCGGTATCTGGAAGAACTTCCTGATGCGCTATCCGGAATCCAACTGGATGCATAAACGCATGCTGGGATTGTCGCGGCGCCTGCATGCCCTGCCGAAAAAGAAGCAGACAGATGAGATGCTGGACGCCCTGTATGAGGCACAGGCCAACGATGCCTATTGGCACGGCCTGTTCGGCGGGCTCTATCTGCCACACCTTCGCCGCGCCATCTATAACGCGATCGTCAGGCTTGAGTCCCTGCTGGACGAGATCGCGCCGCGCCAGCAGAAACTGGTGGCCGATATCGATCTGGACGGCGACGACGAGGTGTTCCTGCAGAACGGTGTGCTGCAGGCGGTATTGCGGCAGGACGGCAGTGCGGCGATCTGCGAGTTCGATGCCTATCGATTGAATCACAATTTTGCCGATACGCTGTCGATGCCGCACGAGCACTATCACCGCAAGGTGCATGCACAGCCCGCCGCCGAGCACGAGGGGGAAGGCATAGCCAATCCGCATGAGCGCGTCATCCACAAGCACGAGATCACCGAGGATGACATGGTGATCGATCCGCGGCAGAAGCTGATGTTCATGGATGAGTGGTCCGGCAGCGTTGCCGCGACGACTCCGCTGTATACGCCGGCAAAGTATGCGGGTATGCCGCTGGGAGCGGCATATGAAGCCGCACTGGATACAGGCAAGGTGCGCAAATCCATCGTGCTCGATGAAGCGCGTCTGTATGTCGCCTATCATTTCGATGGTATCGGCGCGGGAGTGTTCCGCGTGACGGTCAATATCGCCATGCCGAGTTGCGACGGTCCGGCCGGCCGCTTCCGTGTGGGCGACGAGATCATGGGCGGCTTCGGCCAGTTGCTGCAGCTGGCCGCAGTGCAACAGATCGTGCTGGAAGACGCAGTGCTGGGCGGGAAGCTCAAAGTTTCGGTGAATCGTGCCGTCGCGCTGGATTCGCAACCCTGCTTCAGCGTGTCGCAGTCCGAAGCTGGTTTTGAGAAGATCATGCAGGCTGTGGTGATGACTTTTGATTGCGTACTGGATGCACAGGACAGCACGCTGGAATTCTGTCTGGAGGTCGCGTGAAAGCGCCAGACCTGACTCGGAAAATATAATGAACACAGTAAAACCGTTTATCGCCAAGCATCCCAACACACGCAAGATCCCGCTGCTGGGAATGAATGCTATCGGCGTTGAGGAAGACTTTTGCCGCTACTTCAATCACACCCTGGGGTGGGACAAGGCGAGCGTATCGTCGCACCATGTCTATGCCTCCTGTGCAATGGTGATGCGCGATCGTCTGGTGGAACGCTGGCGCCGCACCCAGCGTGCCTATGACGAATCCAACTGCAAGCAGGCCTATTACCTTTCGCTGGAGTTCCTGATGGGACGTGCGCTGGGCAATGCGCTGCTGAATCTGGATCTTGATGAAGCCAGCGCCGAGGCATTGCGCAATCTCGGTCTGGAACTGGAAGAAGTGCGCGAACTGGAAAGTGACGCCGGCCTGGGCAACGGTGGCTTGGGCCGTCTGGCCGCCTGCTTCCTGGACAGTTGCGCGACGCTGCGACTGCCGGTGACGGGTTACGGCATCCGCTACGAGTACGGCATGTTCCGCCAGAAGATCGAGCAGGGACGGCAACTGGAAGAACCCGACCACTGGTTGCGTAACGGCAATCCATGGGAGATCGAACGGCCGGAATACACGGTCAGGATCAAATTCGGCGGACGCAGCGACTTTGTGCCCGGAGCGGATGGCCGCATGCACGTGTGTTGGGTCGACACGCAGGACGTGCTGGCGGTGCCTTACGACATGCCCATCCCCGGCTATCGCAACGGCACGGTGAATACCCTGCGGCTATGGAAAGCGGCAGCGACCGAAGAGTTCGATCTGGATGAGTTCAATGCCGGCAGCTATACCGAAGCCGTTGCCGCCAAGAATGCAGCCGAGCACATTACCATGGTGCTTTACCCCAACGATGCCAGCGAGAACGGCAAGGAGCTGCGTCTGCGCCAGCAATATTTCCTGGCCTCCGCCAGTCTGCAGGATGTACTGCGTGCCTGGGTGTACAAGCACGGCGAGGACTTTTCCCGTTTCGCCGAGAAGAACTGCTTCCAGTTGAACGACACGCATCCGACCTGTGCGGTACCTGAATTGATGCGCCTGCTGATGGACGAACACGGCATGGGTTGGGAAGAAGCATGGGACATCACCTCGCACACCATGGCCTACACCAACCATACTTTGCTGCCTGAAGCACTGGAGCGCTGGCCGGTGAACATGTTCGGTCGTCTGTTGCCGCGCCTGCGCGACATCATCCTGGAGATCAATGCGCGTTTCATGGAAGAAGTCTCACTGCGCTGGCCGGGGGACACTGAGCGCGAACGGCGCATGTCCATCGTGGAAGAGGGCGGCGAGCCGCAGATTCGCATGGCCTATCTGGCGGTGGTGGCATGTCACTCGGTTAACGGCGTGGCGGCCCTGCATTCGCAGTTGCTGCAGCAGCATCTGTTCCACGACTTCTTCGAGTTGTGGCCGCACAAGTTCAACAACAAGACCAACGGGGTGACGCCGCGCCGCTGGATGGCAGCCAGCAACCCTTTGCTGAGCAGCCTGATTGACAAGCGTCTCGGCGAAAGCTGGCGCACCGAACTGTCGCGGCTGCAGGGATTGCGGGAGTATGCCGGAGACAAGAAATTCCGCGCCGAATGGCGTGCGGTGAAGCAGGCGAACAAACAGCGGCTGGCCGAGATGGTCGCGCGCGATTGCGGTGTGGAGTTCGACCCAACGGCGATGTTCGACGTGCAGGTGAAGCGTATCCACGAATACAAGCGCCAGTTGCTCAATGTGCTGCATGTCATCCATCTCTATGACCGCATCAAGCGCGGTGACAGCGCCAACTGGACGCCGCGCTGCGTATTGATCGGCGGCAAGGCTGCGCCGGGATATATGATGGCAAAACGCATCATCCGGCTGGTGACGGCAGTGGCAGAAGTGGTCAACCACGATCCGGCGACCAAGGGGCTTTTGCAGTTGGCTTTTCTGCCGGATTACCGCGTCTCGGCGATGGAGGTGATCTGTCCGGCCGCCGACCTTTCCGAGCAGATATCAACGGCAGGGAAGGAAGCTTCGGGCACCGGCAACATGAAGTTCATGATGAACGGGGCGATCACCATCGGCACCCTGGACGGTGCCAACATCGAGATTCGCGAAGAAGCGGGGGAGCAGAACTTCTTCCTGTTCGGCCTGACTGCGGAACAAGTTGAGGCGGCGCGCGGGCATTACGATCCGGCCGCCATCGTCGCGGCCGATGCCGATCTGGGGCGGGTGATGCACCTGCTGGAAAGCGGGCATTTCAACCTGTTCGAGCCGGGGCTGTTCGATCCCATCGTGCATGCCATCCTCAACCCGCATGACCCCTGGCTGACGGCGGCGGATTTCCGCAGCTATGTGGATGCGCAACATCGGGCGGCTGTCGCCTATCGCGATCAGGAGGGGTGGGTACGCATGAGTATCTTCAATACCGCAGCCAGCGGTAAATTCTCCAGCGACCGTACCATTCAGGAATACAACCGTGAAATCTGGAAGTTAGCCCAGGTTTCAGCCCACGCGGAGTGAGCGGGCGGGCCTTCCCGCCCTGTTTCATGTATCATTCCGTCCGCGATATTCGTTTTCCCAGCCTGCCTAAAATTCAAAGGAAAGTGTCAGTATGTCAAATGTAGAGACCCTGAGTGGATTGCAACGCCGTCTGAGCGCGTCCATCCCCCAACAACAATTGCGCGGCGAAGTGGAAGCGCGCCTGAAACATCTGGGCCGCACTGCCAAAGTGCACGGATTCCGTCCGGGCAAAGTCCCGTTCAAAGTGCTGGAACAGCAATACGGCCAGTCCGTGCAGCAGGAAGTGCTGGGCGAGAGCCTGCAGCGCTCCTTTGCCGAAGTGGCGGTCGCCAACAAGCTGCAAGTGGCCGGTTATCCCCAGTTTGAACTGAAGACCACCGACCTGAACGCGCCGCAGATCGAATACAGCGCGACCTTTGAAGTCTATCCTGAAGTGAAACTGGGCGACATCGCCGGCCAGAGCGTGACCCGCGTCACCTTCGCCATGAGCGAAGCCGATGTGGACGAGACCATCAACACCCTGCGCAAGCAGCGCGCCGTGTTCAAGAAGGCGGACCGTGCCGCGAAGAACGACGACCAGGTGCGCATCGACTTCTCCGGCAAGCTGGACGGTGTGGTGTTCGAGGGCGGCGAAGCCAAGGATTTCAATGTTCTGCTGGGTTCTGGGCGCATGCTGCCCGATTTCGAGAAAGCCATCGTCGGCATGAAGGCGGGCGAGACCAAATCTTTCGACATGACTTTCCCGGCCGACTATCACGGCAAGGAAGTGGCGGGCAAGCAGGTCACTTTCACCATCACCGCGCATGTGGTTGAAGAAGCACATTTGCCGGAAGTGGACGCCGAGTTCGCCAAGTCGCTGGGTATGAAGGACGGCGATGTGACCAAGCTCAAGGACGAGATCCGCGAGAACATTGGCCGCGAAGCGCAGCGTCGCGCCAAAGTGCGTAACAAAGACAGCGCAATGGACGTTTTGTTGAATATCGCACAACTGGACGTGCCAAAAGCACTGCTGGACAGCGAAGCCGAGCGTCTGATGCAGCAGACCATGCACGACATGGAAGCCCGCGGCATGAAGGTCCCCAAGGGTATGCAGTTGTTGACGCGCTTGTTCGCCGAGCGCGCGAGCAAGCGCGTCAAACTTGGCTTGATTCTTGCTGAGTTGGTGAAGCAGCATGACCTGGCTCCCAAGCCGGAGCAGATGAAGGCGTTGGTGCAGGAATATGCGCAGAGCTACGAGTATCCGGAAGAAGTGGTGCGCTGGTACAACTCCGATCCCAGCCGCATGCGCGAGATCGAGAATCTGGTGCTGGAAGACAACGTGGTCGCATGGGTGCTGGCCGGAGCCAAGGTCAGCGACCAGGCCGTCACACTGACTGAACTGATGGGGAGTAACTGATCATGCAATTTGGCGCCACCTCGGAAATGACGGAACCGCAAGACATCGGCATGATCCCGATGGTGATCGAGACCAGCGGACGCGGCGAACGCGCGTTCGACATCTATTCGCGCCTGTTGAAGGAGCGTGTGATATTCCTGGTCGGCGAGGTCAATGACCATACCGCCAATCTGATCGTGGCGCAGATGTTGTTCCTGGAATCGGAGAATCCGGAAAAGGACATCCATTTCTACATCAATTCTCCCGGCGGTTCGATCTCGGCCGGCATGGCGATCTACGATACCATGCAGTTCATCAAGCCGCAGGTCTCCACGCTGTGCATCGGCATGGCTGCTTCCATGGGAGCTTTCCTGTTGCAGGCAGGCGAGAAGGGCAAGCGTTTTGCACTGCCCAATTCCACCGTGATGATCCACCAGCCGCTGGGCGGGTTCCGCGGTCAGGCTTCAGACATCGAGATTCATGCCAAATACATCCTGAGTCTGCGCGAGCGCCTCAATGCGCTGATGGCTAAGCATACCGGGCGCAGCGTGGAAGAGATCGCGCGCGACAGCGAGCGTGACAATTTCCTGACCGCGCAGGATGCGATGGAATACGGCCTGATCGACCAGGTATTGGACAAGCGGGTTTAAGTAATCTTGTAGGCTGCCGATAATTTCGGAGCGGAGGTGCAAATGACGACGGACAAGAACAAGGGTGACAAGCTGCTGTACTGCTCGTTCTGCGGGAAGAGCCAGCACGAGGTGCGCAAACTGATCGCGGGGCCGTCGGTGTTCGTGTGCGATGAATGCATCGCGTTGTGCAACGACATCATCCGCGAAGAAACGCAAAGCGTCATCGGCGGCGACAAGGCCGACAAGAACGAGTTACCGACCCCGCACGAGATCTGCGAGCGTCTGAATGAGTATGTCATCGGCCAGCGTCAGGCCAAGAAGGTTCTTTCGGTCGCGGTGTATAACCATTACAAGCGTCTGAAGAACACGGACAAGGACGGCGTCGAACTTGCCAAGAGCAACATCCTGCTGGTCGGTCCGACCGGTTCCGGCAAGACCCTGCTGGCGCAAACGATGGCGCGTCTGCTCAATGTTCCTTTCGTGATGGCGGATGCCACGACGCTGACCGAAGCCGGTTATGTCGGCGAGGATGTCGAGAATATCATCCAGAAGTTGTTGCAGGCTTGCGACTACGATGTGGAGAAGGCCCAGCGCGGCATCGTCTATATCGACGAGATCGACAAGATCTCGCGCAAGTCGGACAACCCTTCCATCACCCGCGACGTGTCCGGCGAGGGTGTGCAGCAGGCGCTGCTCAAGCTCATCGAGGGCACCAAAGCCGCGATCCCGCCGCAGGGTGGCCGCAAGCATCCGAACACGGAATTCCTGCAAGTGGATACCACCAATATCCTGTTCATCTGCGGCGGTGCGTTCGACGGTCTGGAAAAGGTGATCCGCAACCGCTCCGAAAAAGCCGGTATCGGTTTCTCGGCCAACCTTTCCAAGCGTGACGACGGCAAGGATGTCGGCAAGGTGCTGCGTGAAGTGGAGCCCGAGGATCTGATCAAGTTCGGTCTGATCCCCGAATTCGTCGGGCGTCTGCCGGTGGTGGCTGTGCTGGAAGGTCTGGACGAAGCCGCACTGATCCAGATTTTGACCGAGCCCAAGAACGCATTGACCAAGCAGTATCAGAAACTGTTTGCGATGGAAGGCGTGGAGCTGGAGTTCCGCGAAGGTGTGCTGAACGTGATCGCCAAAAAAGCGCTCGCCCGCAAGGCAGGCGCGCGCGGATTGCGCTCCATCCTCGAGCACGCGCTGCTCGATACCATGTTCGATCTGCCATCGGCGGAAAATGTGAGCAAAGTCGTGCTGGACGAGAATAGCGCGGGCGAGATCAAGCCCGTCGTGATGTACGCGGATACGCCCAAAGCCGCGTAGTGACGGCCCCGGCGGGCAGGACTTGAATTACTTCAAGTCTGCCCCCATCTGCGATGCACAGTTAACCGAGAGAGCACATCATGGCCGAATTCGATCCCATTTCTACCGACGCAGACCTGTACCCGCTGTTGCCCTTGCGCGACGTGGTGGTATTCCCGCACATGGTCATTCCGCTCTTCGTCGGTCGTGCCAAATCCATCAAAGCTTTGGAAGCCGCGATGGAAGCCGGCAAGAGCATCGTGCTGGTGGCGCAGAAATCCGCTGCCAAGGACGAGCCGGCGACGGAGGATATCTACCGCATCGGCAGCATCGCCAACATCCTGCAGATGCTGAAGCTGCCCGACGGCACGGTCAAAGTGCTGGTGGAGGGCACGCAACGCGCCAAAGTGCTGCGCATATTCGACGACAAGTCCCATCTGGATGCCGAAATACAGGCCGTGCCCGCCGATGAAGAGATCGGGCACGAAGCCGAGGCGATGCGCCGCGCGCTGATCAACCAGTTCGATCAATACGTCAAACTCAACAAGAAGATACCGCCCGAGATCCTGACTTCGCTGGCGGGCATCGACGATGCGGGCCGTCTGGCGGATACCATTGCTGCACACCTGCCGCTCAAACTGGAACAAAAGCAGGAAGTGCTGGAGATATTCGACGTGCGTCTGCGCCTCGAGCATCTGCTGGGTTTGCTGGAAGCCGAGTTGGACATCATGCAGGTCGAGAAGCGCATCCGCGGTCGCGTCAAGCGCCAGATGGAGAAGAGCCAGCGTGAGTATTACCTCAACGAGCAGGTCAAAGCCATCCAGAAGGAACTGGGCGAGGGCGAGGACGGTGCCGACATCGAGGAAGTCGAGAAGAAGATCAAGGCTGCGCACATGCCCAAGGATGCGCGCGCCAAGGCCGAGGCCGAGTTGAAGAAATTGAAACTCATGTCGCCGATGTCTGCCGAGGCGACCGTGGTGCGCAACTACATCGACGTGCTGGTCGGACTGCCGTGGAAGAAGAAGACCAAGATCGATACCGATCTCAAGCATGCCGAAGACGTGCTGGAAGCGGATCACTACGGCCTGGACAAGGTCAAGGAACGCATCGTCGAATATCTGGCCGTGCAGCAACGCGTGGCCAAGATGAAGGCGCCCATCCTGTGTCTGGTCGGTCCTCCTGGCGTGGGCAAGACCTCGCTGGGGCAATCCATCGCACGTGCGACAAACCGCAAGTTCGTGCGCATGTCGTTGGGCGGTGTGCGCGATGAATCGGAGATTCGCGGTCATCGCCGTACCTACATCGGGTCGATGCCGGGCAAGATCCTGCAGAACATGAGCAAGGTTGGCGTAAAGAATCCGCTGTTCCTGCTCGACGAAGTGGACAAGATGGGTATGGATTTCCGCGGCGATCCTTCGTCGGCGTTGCTCGAAGTGCTCGATCCGGAGCAGAACCATACCTTTGTCGATCACTACGTTGAGGTCGAATACGACCTGTCCGACGTGATGTTTGTCGCCACCTCGAACAGCATGAATATCCCGGCGCCGCTGCTGGATCGCATGGAAGTGATCCATGTGTCGAGCTACACCGAGGACGAGAAGGTAAACATCGCCACGCGCTATCTGTTGCCCAAAGCAATCAAGAACAACGGCCTCAAGGAAGAAGAGATCAGCGTCTCCGAGAGCGCGATCCGCGACATTCTGCGTTACTACACGCGCGAGGCCGGAGTGCGCAGTCTGGAACGCGAGCTTTCCAAGATCTGCCGCAAGGTGGTGAAGGCGCTGCTGCTGAAAGGGCGCGACAACAAAGTCACGATCAATGCTCGCAATCTGGACAAGTACCTCGGCGTGCGCCGCTACAGCTACGGCATCGCCGAGAAGACCAACCAGGTCGGACAGGTCACAGGACTGGCGTGGACGGAAGTCGGCGGCGAGCTGCTCACCATCGAAACTGCCGTTTTGCCCGGCAAAGGCAAAACCACGACCACCGGCAAGCTGGGCGAGGTGATGCAGGAATCCATCCAAGCAGCACTCAGTGTGGTCCGCAGCCGTGCGCGCACACTGGGGATCGCCGAAAACTTCTACGAGAAGAGCGATCTGCACATCCACTTGCCGGAAGGCGCGACGCCGAAAGACGGCCCAAGCGCTGGTATCGGTATCTGCACAGCGATGGTCTCGGCCTTGACTGGTATTCCGGTGCGTGCCGATGTGGCGATGACCGGCGAGATCACGCTGCGCGGCGAAGTGTTGCCGATCGGGGGTTTGAAAGAGAAGTTGCTGGCGGCACAACGCGGCGGCATCAAACTGGTGTTGATCCCGGAAGAAAATACCAAGGACCTGGTCGAGATCCCCGACAACGTGAAGAACAAACTGGAGATACATCCGGTCAAGTGGATAGAGCAGGTACTCGAGATGGCGCTGGAGCGGAAACCCGAGCCCTTGCCGGAACCGGCAGTGGCCGCGGTGGCTGCAACCGCAGTCATTGGTGAAACCGGTACATCGTCTGCAATCAAGCATTGAAGCGGGTTGGCGGGCAGGTGGCGCACGACGAATTGTAGTGCATCTGCTTGACCCGCTCGAAAACCCTTGATATAAAGCCGCCGCAGGATTTTTGTGTGTTCTTAACCAACAAGCAAAGGGGAATCGCGTGAGTAATAAATCCGATCTGATCGATGCAATCGCAATATCCGCCGACATTTCCAAGGCTGCTGCCGGCCGCGCGCTGGATGCGACTATCGAGTCCATCAAGAAGTCGCTGAAAAAAGATGAGGAAGTGAGCCTGGTTGGTTTCGGCACCTTCTATGTGGGTAAGCGCGCTGCACGAAATGGCCGCAATCCGCAGACCGGAGCGACGATCAAGATCAAGGCAGCGAAAGTTCCTAAATTCCGGGCTGGCAAAGGTCTGAAAGATGCTGTAAACTAGCGGTCTTTCTTGGGGTGCTTAGCTCAGCTGGTAGAGCACCGCCCTTACAAGGCGATTGTCGGCGGTTCGATCCCGTCAGCACCCACCAGTAGTTCAAGTTGTAATAGCAGTGCAAGTTTTTGGAGTGGTAGTTCAGTTGGTTAGAATACCGGCCTGTCACGCCGGGGGTCGCGGGTTCGAGTCCCGTCCACTCCGCCAAACAGAGGCGAACGAAAGTTCGCCTTTTTTCATATGGGATGTGACGATTAACATCCAATCTATCGGGTAGCCTGCTATGTTCGATTTTGTGCAAAACAAAAAATGGGTGGTCCAAATTGTATTGGCAGTAATCATTCTGACCTTTGCCGTTTGGGGGATCAGCTCCTATGAAAATGCTGGGGTGTCAGACGAAATTGCCACAGTCAACGGCGAAAAGATCGGACAGCAGGAGTTCGAGGATGCGCTGGAACAACAGCGCCAGCGGATACGCGAGATGGCCGGAGCCAATTTCGATCCGTCATTCTTCGACAAGCCGGAGATCAAACGCTCGGTGTTGGAGGGATTGGTCACCAAGCGTATGTTGAGTATCGAAGCGAGCAAAGAGAGACTGGCACCGAGTGACGAGCAGTTAAATCAGATTATCACCGGTTTCCGGGAGTTTTATGTGGATGGGCATTTTGATGTAAAACTCTATGAGTCGGCGCTGGTGAGGCTTGGCTTAACTCACAAGCAATTTAAGCAGCGGTTGCATCAAGATATGGCAGTGCAGTTGCTTACGGCGTCATATTCTCAGAACGGCTATGCGTCCAATACTGTTGCCGATACTCTGATTCGTTTGAATGAACAGCAGCGCGTTTTCGCAATATCCAACTTGAATCCCGATGCGTATCAGAAGCAACTGCAGATAAGCGACGCCGATATTGCGACTTATTTCGAAAAGAATGCCAATGAGTTCCAGTTGCCGGAACGCGCCAATGTGGAATATGTGATGTTCTCGGCAGAATCCTTGTTGCCGACGATCACTGTCGCCGACGGCGAAATCAAGCAGTATTACAAGGACCATGCTACTGAGTTTGGCACCCAAGAGCAGCGTCAGGCTGCACATATTCTGATTGAAGTGGCGAAGCAAGCTTCGGATTCAGAGAGGCAAACTGCCAAGGCCAAAGCAGAGCAAGTGCTGCAGCAAGCGAAACAATCCCCGGCCAAATTTTCGGCGCTGGCAAAACAGTATTCTCAGGATTTCGATTCGGCCTCCAGGGGCGGCAGTTTGGATATGGCTGTAAACGGGACGATGCCTGTGCCACAAAAACCGCTAGAAGATGAGTTGTTTCAACTCAAGCTTGGCGAGATCGGGAGTCTGGTTCAAACTGAATTCGGGTACCACATCATCAAATTTCAGGCAGTCAAACCGGCTAAGATGCAGCCACTCAGCGAAGTGCGCACCCTGATCGCGCAGCGTCTGAAGTTGCAACAAGCAAGCGACAAGTTCGCTGAGTTGGCCGATCAGTTCAATAACACTGTCTATGAGCAGAGCGACACCCTGAAACCCGCGGCAGAACTGGTCAAGGCGACTGTGCAGCGCGGAGGCTGGCTGAGCAAAGGGCAGGCAGCGAACGGAATCTGGACGGACAAAGTGTTGCAGGCGGTGTTCTCCGAGGATGTGTTGAAGAACAAACGCAACACAACTGCAGTGGAAATCGCAGCCAATACCCTGCTGGCTGCACGCGTCGTGGAATACCAGGCGGCCAGTACGCGTCCTCTGGCTGAAGTTGCGCAGGCGATCCGTCAGTCGCTGCAACGTCAGCGTGCCGCCGAGATGGCGGAGCAGCAGGGCAAGGACATCTTGGCGCGCTTGCAGCGCGGCGAAAAGGCGAGCGTGAACTGGAAAGCCGCGCAAAGCATGTCGCGTAGCCAGCGTTCCGCGATTGAACCAGAATTGATGCAAGCCGTGTTCCGGGCCGACACCGCCAAGCTGCCGGCTTATGTAGGTGTAGCAAACAGCCGGGGCGGATATCTGTTGGCCCGTATCGATGCGGTGAAGGAAACTGGTGTCATCGATGACGGCAAGCGCAATGGTTATGCGCAGCAGATACGCCAGCTCACCGGCGAGGAATTGCTGATGGCCTATCTGGCTGACGCTAAGAAAAGAGCCGATATCACCATGAAGGAATTCGCAGCTGACGAGAAGAAGTAAATTTCGGAGGTCGCAATGAAAACGCCGCTCATCGAGCGGCGTTTTTTTATTTGCGGGATATGCAAGATCAGGCTTCGCTGGCTCCCAATGAGGTGGTGTTGAAGCCGGCGTCGACGTAGCTGATCTCTCCGGTGATGCCGCTGGCGAGGTCGCTGCACAGGAATGCAGCCACGTTGCCCACTTCCTCGACCGTCACGTTGCGCTTGAGCGGGGCATGCTTGGCATTGTATGCAAGCAGTTTGCCGAAATCGCCTATTCCCGCAGCAGCCACTGTCTTGATCGGTCCGGCTGAGATGGCGTTGGCGCGGATGCCCTTGCGCCCCAATTCCATTGCCAGATAACGCACGCTCGCTTCCAGGCTGGCCTTGGCCATACCCATCACGTTGTAGTGCGGCATGGTGCGGATTGCACCAAGGTAACTCATGGTCAGGATTGCGGATCTGTCATTCAGGTAGGGCAGGGCTGCTTTTGCCATGGCCGGGAAGCTGTAGGCGCTGATGTCGTGGGCGATGCGGAAAGCTTCGCGGCTGAAACCGTCCAGAAACTCCCCGTCCAGTGCTTCGCGCGGCGCAAAGGCGATCGCGTGCACGAAACCGTCGAACTTCTCCCATTTTTTGCCCAGTCCGGCGAACAATTGCTCGATCTCGGCATCGCTGGAAACATCGCATGGGTAGATCATGTCACTGCCGAATTCTTTGGCCATATCAGTCACGCGGTCTTTGACGCGCTCACCCTGATAGGTGAAGGCCAGTTCGGCGCCTTCGCGGTGCATGGCTTGTGCGACTCCGTAAGCGATCGAGCGGTTGCTGATCATGCCTGTGACAAGGATGCGTTTCTTTGCCAAAAATCCCATGTTTTTCCCGGCTCAAAATGGTTGCGAACGGCTGTAGCGGCGCGGATTATAACCCAATAGATGGGCTGCACCGCGGGCGGTGCTATCGTATATAATCCGACGCTGTTTTGTTTCCGGCGCGCGACGCGTTTTTTCATGCAACAAGCACCTTTTCTGGAAGTGAAAGATCTGGCTTGCGAGCGGGGTGACCATCGTCTGTTCAGCGGGCTGAATTTCGCGCTCGCACCGGGTGAATTGATGCAGGTGCAGGGACCGAACGGCAGCGGCAAGACCACGTTGCTGCGCAGTCTGTGCGGATTCGTGCAACCGGTGCAGGGAACGGTGCATTGGAACGGTCAGGATATCGGCGAATGGGACGACGATTTTCACGCCGAGATGTGTTACCTCGGACACCTGAATGCCATCAAGGATGAATTGAGTGCGCTGGAGAATCTGCAGATGAGCGCAGGTTTGGCCGGATATACCGTGAGCGACCGGCAGGCTGTCGCCGCTTTGCGCCGCATGGGCTTGCATCGGCGCGAGCATCTGCCGGTGCGCGTGCTGTCGCAGGGCCAACGCCGCAGGGTCGCGCTGGCACGGTTGTTGATCGGCGACGCGCATCTGTGGATACTGGACGAGCCTTTGACCGCACTTGATGTGGGGGCAGTCGGCCTGATGCAGGAACTAATCGGAGAACATCTGTCGAAAGGCGGCATGACCATTTTTACCACGCACCAGCCGCTGCAGGTTGCCGGCATAGAGACCAGACAGCTGGTGCTGTCATGACACGGTGCGCGAATGCGACGGGTGCGGGAATGACAGCACAGCACCTCCTCCCGCAAACGGCTGGCTTCGCCAGTAACGTGTCGGAGGTGCTGTCATGAACAAGCTCTCACTGTTCGGTTTGCTGGGATTGGTGGTCAGGCGCGACCTGCTGCTGGCGATGCGACGCCGTACCGATGTGTTGACAACGCTGGTCTTCTTCGTGATGGTGGTGAGTCTGTTTCCGCTCGGTGTCGGACCGGAACCGGACATGTTGCGCAAGATGGCGTCCGGTGTTGTGTGGGTCGCCGCCTTGCTGGCATCGATGTTGTCGCTGCCGCGCATGTTCTCGGCGGACCATGCCGATGGCACGCTGGAGCAGATGATGCTGGCGCCACAATCGCTGTCGGTGTTGGTGCTCGGCAAGATACTGGCGCACTGGATGTTGTCCGGTCTGCCGCTGGCGCTGATCGCACCGGTGCTGGGGCTGCAGTTTGATATGTCGCCGCAGGCATTGTGGATACTGGTGCTGGCCTTGCTGTTGGGTACGCCGGTGCTGAGCATGATCGGTGCGATCGGGGCGGCGCTGACGCTGGGTTTGCGCGGTGGCGGGGTGCTGGTGTCGCTGTTGGTGCTACCGCTGTGTATCCCGGTGCTGATCTTCGGTGCGGGTGCCGTGGAAGCGGTCAATGGCGGTATGAGTGCCGTTTCCAATCTGGCGTTGTTGGGAGCGTTCATGTTATTCGCGCTGGTGTTTACGCCGTTCGTTGCGGCGCAGGCCCTGCGCATTTCAATGGAGTAGTGATTTGGCTATCAACTGGTTCAAATATTCGGCACCCTCGACCTTTTACGGTCTGGCAGGCAAGCTGATCCCGTTCTTCGCATGGCCCGCCGCGATATTGTTCGCGACCGGTCTGTACATCGGCTTCTTCGTCGCGCCTACTGATGCGGTGCAGAGCGAGGCCTACCGCATCATCTACATTCACGTTCCTGCATCCATCCTGTCCATGTTCATCTATCTGATCATGGCGGGTTATGCGGCTCTGGGCTTGATCTTCAATACCCGGCTCTCCTCCATGATGGCGCAGGCGCTGGCACCGACCGGTGCGTTGTTCGCCTTCATCTCGTTGTGGACCGGCGCGCTGTGGGGAAAACCGATGTGGGGCGCTTGGTGGGTGTGGGATGCGCGTCTGACTTCGGAACTAATCCTGCTGTTCCTGTATCTCGGCTTC
>Ga0209417_1004931_pt1 | contig 15318 bp, 9 predicted proteins | sample RifGroF2_FD_184002 | JGI IMG/M metagenome (GOLD analysis project Ga0209417, IMG submission 184002) | Groundwater microbial communities from Rifle, Colorado, USA - Groundwater F2 (SPAdes) (version 2) | ecosystem: Environmental > Aquatic > Deep subsurface > Groundwater | place: Rifle, Colorado... | reverse complement strand
CTGACCTGCAAATTCGTCGGCAGCCCGATGCTTGAAGATGTAAGCCCTGAACAAATAATAGCCAAAGACTATCGCAGATATTCGGTGAACAAGGCGCATATCGCGCTGATGCCCGGCTCACGAAAAGCGGAAATTAAATCACTTTGGCCGGCAATGCAGGATATTGCCAGACGATTAAAAGCACGCCACCCCGCTATGAAATTTACCGCGGTTGCCGCTGATGAGGCAGCAGCGCAAATGCTTAGGCAGACAGAGATTAAGGCGCTTCGGCTCAATTACGAAATTGACACAGTGCATAAGGTCGCCAGGGAAGTTGATCTGGCTCTTGTGGCCAGCGGTTCTGCGACACTGCAGGTTGCCGCAGCCGCGTGCCCGATGGCAATAATGTATCAGTCGAATAAGCTGCTCTGGAAGTTAATCGGCAAGAGAATAGTTACGACTAAATACCTTTCGCTGGTCAATATCCTGGCACAAGATGAGCTTGTACCGGAGTTTATGCCGTATTTTGATTCTATTGCTCCGATTGTGGCGGTATGCGAAAAATACCTCAACAGCCCGGAAAAACTCACCGCGATGAGCGAAAATTTAGCACAGCTTACAAGGCCGCTCTCGGCTGGGAACGCAAGCCAAAACACCGCGCAAATGGTTATCGAAAACCTCTAAATTATTCTTCCATACCTTTATTAAGAATTTTCATATAACTTACATAATTATAGAGTCGATTTCTGCGACCGCCTGTAATTTCCTTAACAATGCCAAGTTTTTCGAGCTGCTCCATTACCATCGTTACGGTGGTCGCCCACAATCCGCTTAACTTGCATGCTTTTGGTATTGAAATAACCGGCTTTTGTAATAATGCCTGATGTACTCTCAATGCTGAACCTGCCGCTCTGCCGATTGTGCGAATCTTTTCACGGTCTTGGTCAGCAACTTTCATAAGCTGATTTGCGGACTTGACCGCTGATTCAGCGGTTTCTTTGACGGCATCGGCAAAAAACTCAACCCAGCTTTCCCAATCGCCGTCCGTTCTTATCTTTTGAAGAAGATTATAATACCGGTCTCTGTGCGTTTTAAAATATAAACTCGGATAAAGCATCGGCTCTTTGAGTATCCCTTCAGCACAAAGCATCAAAGTTATTAGCAGCCTGCCTACCCTGCCGTTACCGTCAAGAAACGGGTGAATAGTCTCAAACTGCCCATGCAATAAAGCGCACTTGACCAGAACAGGCGTTCCCTGATTTTTATCGTGAATAAATTTCTCCAAATCGCTCATACATTGAGCGACTTCATCGGGCGGAGGCGGAACAAAAAGAGCATTGCCCGGCCTTGTGCCGCCTATCCAGTTTTGAGACCTTCGGAATTGCCCCGGCGTTTTGTCGCTGCCTCTGCCTTTGGCAAGAAGAACCTTGTGAATTTCCTTTACCAGCCTTACGGAAAACGGCAGGCCGTCTCTTATCAGCTTCAAACCGTGATACATAGCCGCAACATAATTTGACGATTCCTGCACATCATCAAGCGGCACACCCGGAACCGCGTCATTCTCAAATAAAAGCAAATCAGATAGCGATGATTGCGTTCCTTCTATCTGTGAAGACAGAACCGCTTCTTTGCGGATATACATATAAAGAAATAAAGAGGTATCAGGCAGCAGGATAGAAACACTATCAAGCCGCCCCAAAGCCACTAAGGCGTTATCTATTAAATCCTGAACCTTGCCGGCAATGTTCAGAGCCGGACAAGGCGGCAAGACATCGGGAATAAACGCCTTAACTTTTTCTCCAACCGTAGATATTGTCGCATATCGTCCTGATTTTGCCCTTTTCACGATAAAAATCCCTTATTATTAAACTTGTAATAAGAAAAACAGTTATTACAAGATAACACGCTTTCGTGTAATAACAAGAAAAACTTTTGATTTTAGATAGGGGGTTACCGGAAGCGATTCAACAGCGGCTCAAATATCACTGAATTAGACAACGGCGGAAACAAAAACGGCTACAACACGCATAAAACCGCGTTATTAGCCGTTTCAAAAATAGTCCCAAGGGGATTTGAAAATCTTCTTCTAACGGTAGAATAAGGACTTATGGCAGTTTTTAAGGCATTAGATGTAGTATTAGATGTAGTCATAAGTCTTTATATTTCATATAGATAAATGGCAGTAAAATAGTGCTAATTTGATATTTTGTAATTTTAACCATATTTGAACAATAAAAAAGATACAATTTTTCTTGTTTTCAAAGAACCCAGATTTAGATAACAATTGAATTATACTTGGTTTATATGAAAATACCATCATTAATTTACTATATAAAACCATACCAAGGGAAGTTATACCCCCTTTGATTTATTTTGTTAATTTTTCCTCATAGAACATTCTCTGCCCTTTTAAAGACAAATAAAGTTTTAATGCCTTAAATTGTTAATATTGGTTAGAAAACCTCTTTTTTAATAGCAAAAAATGAAGGTGGGTATTCTGGAAAATGCCGTATCTCGAAGTTCATTTTCACATTTTTTTCACAGTGAAGCATCTTTTTTGATGCCTGAGCAAAACGGTCATTATGACCGAAGTGATTATATATAAAGCCATATACTTACTCCTTGAATAAGCGACAAATTTGAAACAATACCTTCTTCTTTTTTTATCTGAAAAGTTATTACAACATTCCAAACAATAAAGACAGCTACGATTAAACTTACTATCCAAATAATCTTTCGTTTTTTTGTCATTTAAACAGCCATCACTTAAAACTTGATTGTATCATAATTATACAGAGTAACCATACCGACAGAATCTATTTCCTTAAATTTCCTGCCGAGACTGTCATATTAAATTATAAAAGAGCTATGCTCAAATACACACATATATTTCTTTACCACACGCCCTCAAAAAAAATGCCCACACCGAAAAGGCATGGGCATCTCTTAATTCAACAATGTTGACATGTTCAAAACTATTTCCGGCTCCGCAGAACCAATCCGCCTAAAAACAATAATACCAAACTGCACGGTTCAGGGACGGAGGCAACACGGAAACCGAGACCGGTGCCGAAGTTCTCGTAGTGTGCGCTGCTGAAGTTCCGAGTTTTCGACGAGAGGTAGAAGCCGGCGCTGTCATTCGACCCCCCACGAAGGCAACGAGCGGAGCCGGACAGATAGTCTCCACTATAATACGGGCTTTCCATCCATTCAAAGACGTTGCCCATCATGTTATATGTGCCGTTGAGTTCCTTAACACCGCTGGTGGCATTCCAAGGTTCAGAAGAACGGCAGTTCCATTTCGTAGGGTCTGGCGAGCCAGAAGAAACAAGGTCTCCGGCGGATGCGTTCGAATAGGTCTGGAGACTTGTACCATTCCAGTAGGCCGCCTTGACCCATTCATTCTCTGTCGGCAGGAAATAAAATGTATCGCTGTTGCGATACGGATTGCCCGCATCGTAACCAGTATCCGTTACCGTCCAAAGCGTAAAGGTGTAATTGCTTGTACCCTGTGTACCGGTGAACTTGTAAGCCGCCTGATGGCCAGTGCTTGTGTTGAGCCAGTTGACGAACTGCGCCGCCTCGTACCAGCTCGTACGGTTGGTAGGAACATCCGTGCCTGTAAAGTATGGAGCTAAGAGATAGGCATGCGATGGACTGCCCGTTACCGCACCGTAGGCGGACTTGAACTTGTTCCACTGGTCGTTGGTGATTTCATAGGCACCCATGCGGTAATCGTGATTGACTCCTGTAAAGCTAAAGCTGTTCCCTGTTGAAATCCCGCTAGTGGGGTTTGTGCTGCCAGAAATCGGCACGAAATCGATTATGAATTGATTATCGCCTGTGCCAAAGGTATCTGCCGAAGCAAAATTCGCTGCTGCCATCATACACACAACTGCCAAAACTATTATCTTCTTCATTATTCTCTTCTCCCCAAAAATTGGTAATGTTTTTTATCAGCGCAACAAGCGCAGAAACTCCACTGAATTGTGAACGAACGGAAAGTCGTCCGTAATTTCATTTTCTGTCTACCTCCGTGAAACTGTAACTATTATAACCATTTTGACTGCTAAAATCAAGCAAAAAAGCGATATATCCCTTATATCGCTGGCCACAACTCTGCCAAGGGCATCTCTTTCGTAAGTTACCGAATTGCCGTCAGGGCAGGTTATTATTGTTAGGCGTTGATGAATCTTGAACGGGTACGACTTTCTTTTTTCTTTTTACTACAACTAATGTAATCGCTGTCGCAAGAATACCCATACCAATAATGAGTTGCCAATTCTCTGTTACATGAGGTTTTAAATCAAGATCTACTAAGCCTTTCTCGGTTTCATATCGCCCAAAAATTGAACCATAAAAAGTTGTAATCACCTGCCGATTATCGCCAAAAGTAATACAGTAAAATCGTCCTTTAGGCTGCATAAAAAGAATGCGATCAGGTTTATCCCAAGCATTGGGATCATAATAACTTACACATTTATTCTTTTGAACCCATTCCGGCAATTTGCTAATTGCCACAGGAATTAAGGACTGTTCTTTCAAATAATTATACAAATGTGATTGTAATGCAATCTCATTAGTTTCTCGAGCAAATTTTATTGTTTCACATACAGCATTAACAAAAAATGCCACAAGAAAATATAAGCACAGGCTTATTATTATTTTTTTTACAATCATTTTATAACTCCTATTATAGTTCTTAATGTTTAGATGACTAAATTATGGTTTATCCGGTTCACTTGGCTCATCTGGAACATCAGTATTCCATGATGTATTACTCCTCCGCCCCTCCTGAACATCAGGATTACCGCTCCACATTTATTATATATATGGGATAGACCCAATAGACCAAGGATCTAATACACCATCGGACACATCACCTACTCTCTGCGCATGAGTACGAGAATACTCTACACGATTAAGCTTGTGAAATACTCCAATCCACCAATGTTGAAAATATCCTGCCCTTCCGCCGCCACGCAAAGAGAAAAACTCAAGGCCATTTGCAGGTCTCATTGAGTACATAATATAACGAGCATACTTATGACACATTGTATAATTCGGAGCAACAAATCTCCAATAATGTATCATACCATCATGGAATTTATTTGATAAAATTTTCGCCTCACGATGACATTTTTTCTTTGCAGCATCATTGTACGGTTTCCCCATTATTCTTAAACCATCCTTGCAAGTGTATTTATCACAAGCTGTTCCTAAGTCATATAATCCCCAATCGTCCCAGCTATTCACTGGATCACCTTTACAGTAAACCTGCAATCCATATCCATCATCATATTGGGACATTACGCCAAAATAGTTTTCCCAGTTCTCATCAGGGTTAATGCCTCTTGGGTCTTCTGTTACAAATTTCCGCTCCAACGGCGAGTAATATCTGTTACGCAGATAATAATTTCCTGTTTCGCTGTCTAAGTAATAGCCGTTCCAGAGAATATTTAAACCCTCTAAATTGCCTGTGTAAGATGGAGTTCCCCATGCGTTGTAACCTATCTCGATAAACACGCCGTTGGAATCGGTCATGCCGATGACAGAACCTTTAAAATCTGCCAGAATGTGATTATTGGTTGGATTGGATTGCTGGAAAGCATTCTCAAAACTATCGCAATTAGCCGCCCAGTCGATAAAGTTGATTTGGCTGTCACTGTTATAATCCCAGTACAAATTATCCTGTGTGCAATTCGGATTGCAGAGCCACGCATCAAGGAAAGCGAGCAGATTGTCCAAATCCTCATTTTCTATTACATTTTCAATCTTTGGTGCTTTTACATATACAAGCTCACCGCTGCCGCCATAGATATAATTTCTCTGCCAAACGACATTATTGCCATCCTGAACGTATTCAGCGATTACATTCCCGAATTTATCATAAGCAAAATACGTTGTTTCATCGCCGATAGTTTTACTCGTTCGCCTGCCAAGCTGGTCGTAGGAGTAATGTGCGATTGTGGTTGAACCATCCGCCACCTGTGTAACCCTGTCTTCATTATCAGCCGTATATGTCAGGCCATCATTTGAAGCGTTGGTTGGATTGCCGAGTATATCGCAGGTATAGCTTGTCGATTCTTCGCTCGTAACCCTGCCGAGGGTATCATAGCCGTAGTCAGCACTGTTTCTGTCGGTAAGCCTGTTAGTGTGGTTGTGATAGTCATAGGTGTAGCTTACCCCGCCATAGCCTTCAGAAGCTATTCTGCCGAGTGAATCAACTCTTGCCGAGTATTCAATATCTCCGAGAGTTTTAGCTATCACCGTATCACCAAGCCAGTAATAAGATGCAATAATACTGCCCTCATAGTTGACATCCACAACTCTGCCGAGAGCATCACGTCCATAAGTTACCGAATTGCCGTCAGGATAGGTCATAGAAGTTAAAAAACCTCTGGAGTCATAGCCGTAGCTGACCGAATAGCCCCAGTTACCATGTCCATCGCTGGAATTTCTCAAATTGCCCATACCATCATAATCGTATGCTCCGGAATCCACATCATTATTACCGTTCACATAAGCAACCAAAAATTTGTTGCCTGCGGCATCGTAGAGTATCTCATCGAAAGGCCAGTCGGTATTCGGGTCTTCCCAGTTCGGGTCATTGCTGTACTGCTTACAGCCTATTCTGCCCAACGCATTGCGACTATAATTAGTTACAACACTTTGACTGTTCTTCGTAACGGTTCTGCTTGTTATATTGCCTTCCATATCGCAGCCGTAACTTATCTGCCTGTCGTCCGGATAGTCAATAGCGGTTATTTTATCAAGATAATTGTAGCTGTAAAGCGTAGAATCACCGCCGGAGATTACGGAAGTTTTTCGCCCTTTGCGGTCATAGCCGTAAGAAGTCGTTCTCTGGCTGTTATTGGCATCCTCAACCACAGAATCCAAATAACCCAGCGTATCATAATTATACAGAGTAACCATACCGGCAGAATCTATTTCCTTAAATTTCCTGCCGAGACTGTCGTAAAAATACTGAGCAATACTGCCCTGTGCGTTTTCAATTTCAGTTATCCTGTCCTGGCTATCATAAGTATAATATGTGCTAAAATCAGCATTTGTATAGTCAATAGTATTGACCTCTGTTACGGTCTGAACTGTTTTTTGACCCAATTGGTTATAAGTGTAACCGATATATTTTAAAGGTGTCTTTTCTTCTGAGAAAAACTGACCAAACAAATATATATCTACAAGTTCACCAGAGAGAACATTTTCTACTCGCCCCAGACTATCATAACTGTACTCTGTCAGGACAAAACGGTCATCGCCGGTTTCGGCCTTGCCGAAGACCTCTTTTTGGCGATAAAGTCTGCCGTTGTTGGCATCATAGACATAATCAACAACCTTATCTGTTACAAGATTCACATCATCAATGTCTGTAATATCATTCGGCCCAACAAGAATTGCTGTTCTTGTAACCAGCCCATTTGTATTATAGGCGGTCATGGTTCTTCTAACCATATAAGGCACAAAATTCGGGTCAAATTCTTCGCCATCTTTAAATCGCAATGGAAACTGTCCCTGCCAGAGAGCGTTTGAAATCGGCAGATTCCGACTGTCGTATTCCATTGTGGTGTAATTATCGGCGGCATCTATGGCTTTTACTTTTCGGCCAGCTTTGTCATATTCAAAGGCATCAACAGTCTTCCAGTCAAGACCGGCATCAAAATTCTGGCTATACTGATAATCATAAAAATCAGGATGAGCTTCATTGTAATCGACAAGGACTTCTTTGTTTGCAAGCTGCTCATTCTGATAGTTATACCCCGCAATGTATATATCCCGCTTGTCTTTGGCATAAGAAAAGACATCGTCCATGCTCTCAAAAGGCATTGTCGTGTAACAATATTCGCCGAAAAACGGGTCGTAATAACAATATGACTGGCAATCGAATTTTATCTCATAAACAAGTCTGCCTGTAATATCATACCAATTTTGCTCAATATGGTCGCCATCCTGATAATTGACGTATTCCTTATATTCGTTGGTGTATATTCCGTTGGCATCATCGGTCTTCGTTACGGTTTCGGTGAGATGCTCAAAATGGTCATAGCTGTAAAGACTTACCTTGTCAGTAAAATCATCTATATTGCTAACGCCGCACGGGTCGGTATTGGGGTTGGTTAAAATACGCTGTTCAACTTTTTCACCACGACCATTATATCGCCAGTCTATCTGCTGCATAACAGTTGCAATGCCGGTTGAGCTTACATTAACAAACTTCTGACTTTCCACATCACCTGCGTAATTCCTTTCATACTGAATAAAATTGCAGTACTGATTCTCGAAATCCCCTTCATACTGCCGATAGACATAACCAGCTTCATCATACTCATAACTGGCAGTAACAACGCCGCCTTTTATGTTTTTGAGGGCTTTACCATCGCCATCGTAGATGGTTTCAGAAACGACAAAATCATTCGGACTGGTACTTTCAGAACCGTAACCCTCAATCGTCATAGTAACAAGACCGCGACCGTTATAAATTTGCCTAACCCAGTGTTCATCAGGATAGGTAGTTTTGACAATCTGACCCTGATTGTCGTACTGGTATGTGGTTGTAAGATTCAGGTTGCCGTAATCCTGTACTTCCTGATTTTTCCTGCCGTAGGCATCATAACCAAAAGCCGTTATGCTCCAGTCTTCAGGGCTGTTGTAATCAAATTCACCATCATTTATAGCCGTGTAAATATAAACGATTTTCCCCTGTACATCATAGGCATAGTTAGTCTGACTAATTACATTTACATCCTCATAAACACCGGATATATCACTGTAAGATGCATTGGCAAACAGATTGACATCATTTGGGTTGGCAAATGTAAATTCGGATATTACTTTGCCGCCGCTGTCGTACTGTTTCCCTGTTGCGACACCTGTATTGCTTACATTGTAGATTACATCGCCAAGGCCGTTGGACTTGGAATAAGTTTCATACAGGATATTGTTGTAGGTATCAGTTACAGTCGTCCCTGCGGGCTGATTGATGTCATCATAAATGGATATTGTTATAACTTTGCCGGAACCGCCATTGCTTAAAGTTTCAGTATTGAGCCTGCCATCCGGGTGGTAAGTGTACTCGTGCAGAAGTTGTGTATTGTCGTCATTGAGTTGTAATGCCCAAGCCCCTCTGCGGGATTGTAAACGATAGTCGCTGTCGTAGGAATAATCCGTATAGACGCTCTTTTGGATACCATACCAGTCGAATTCATTTGCAATGAAATTATCATTTGTAAAAAGCCTTCTGCTTAATGTTGTTTCCGAAGGATTATCGTTGGCATCTACTATAACGAGGATTTCCTTTGCCTCATTGCTTGCCGAATTATTAAATGTACTCTTTTGATATGTATTTATAACCCCCGCATTGAACTGTGGCGATTTGGTTATTATCGCACTAAGACTGTCGCCTGAATATTCATAATCAAAGGTCGTTATCAAGCCTCCGCTTCCAATTATTGCATTCGGGTCGGTGGGAATACTATTAACATCAATATTCAACTGGTCATATTTTATTTGTGTTATTACCTGACTGGCAGAATTCAAAACATTCAGCGTGTACTGATAATCGCTGCCATTGACATAATCATAGACATCCTGAATTTCCGCACCACCATAAGAACCTGCACTGTTGGTATCATAAATTATTATCTGGACAGGATTGTTATTAGTTTTCTGACCAAGCCATTTGGCAATAACCCTGTTCTTGCTGTCATATTCATACTCATATATGACATTTTCCTGAATATCTGATTCCGTAAGGATATAACCATCTTCATTATATGTGTAAAGCCTGTTGTCCCCGGAAGAACAGCAACTGCTGCATCCTGAACCGCTGCCGCCGATTGTGCCTGAAGCCCTGCCTGTTGCATCGTAAATAATGGTATATGTCCTCGACAGGTTACCGGCAAACTCTGTGTATGAGGTTATGCGGTCAGGATGACTGCTGTCCCCATAGTAATACTGTCGGTAAATATTAGAACTAACTGCCTCTGTTATACTAACCAGTCTGTCGCCGCTATCATAAGAGGCATAATTTATAGTATTACCCACGGAATCAACTTCCCTGTCAAAAGTCGCCGCTTCACCGACTCCCGAAGTTGACCAGTTGGAGCCAACAATATAAATAAGGTTTTTCCCACCGAGACTTGAAAAGTCAATTTCGCCGGCAGCATAGTCTGAAATATTTTCATCAATAAAGGCACAGACCTTGCTATAACTAAAGAAAGGAAAACCCTCGGAACTGCCGCCCCATATATAAGATTCACCTATATCGGGGAAATAAACTTCTATGTCGCCGTTTCCATGTTTGCTTATCTTCGGAATGCTAATACCATGACTGGTGGTACTCTTGCGATTGCAGCACTCATAGCCGTTGGTTTTGATATTGAAACTGGCACTACTATTACCGCGATAGTATTTTGCCCTGTAATATTCATTCGGGTCATTAGCATCTTCACCAAGTATCTTGGTATACACAGAGGCTAATGAAAAACAAACCTTGCCTTCCCCAACATACGCCGATACCTTAAACGGCACATACCAAACACCTGTTTCTGCATCCTGCTGCGGGGTTGTACAATGTATATTGCAGTCGGTTATATCATAGCCGCCGATATTAAGCCGTGCTATCTGCGGTGAAACAAACTCACCTAATCTGGCTTCAAGCTGCATTCCCTCCACATAACTGTTAATGACAATACGCCCGGATACAACTTCGCCATTGCCATAGCCGCAGCCCTGACCGGCAGAATATACAGTATTCTCATCTTTGTCTTTGTAAACAACCACAGATGGTGCCGGGCATGGAATAAAAGTATCACTTTCAGTCTGAAATTCCGGCTCTACTACAATAATACTATCAACAACACCCCATGCCAATTCTGTTGCTTCGCCATAGCTGCCATTACTCCACCTCCATGTCTCTCTCGACGGGGCATTTATATCAGGAACTTCGGTGCTGAATAAATAATCTGACTTCCAAAATTCACCTGTTGGGGGGCTTTCCCATAAATGGTATTTTTCATCAACATCTACAGGGTTGTATGGAGCAGTGCCGTCAGTGCCATAATCGTAATAACAATAATAACCACCATTACCATTCCACAGTGTTAGTCGGAGATAGCAGTACGCATTGCCGGTATGCTTTGTAAGGTTTTTCTGGAATTTTACGTTTATACTTTTTACATAAGCAAAATAGTTATCACAAGTCATGCTTTTAGTGCCATTGCAATATTCTGTAAAATAATGTTCATGCACCGACCATGTCGCAACTCCAATTTGTCCACAGGCATCATCTTCAGATTCATTCCAATTAGATTTTGCTTCTGATTCAGCATCTTCAAAAGAGCCATTCTCTGTTCTATGCTGGTCGCAATCTGTGCCTTCAATCTCGGCATAATCACTACTATAGCCTATTTTATTTATGTGATTAACATCTTCCAGCCAGCCAGCATCGTAAAGGACAAGCTTGTCAATATCGCCGTTTACCTGAACCAATTTATCCTGCCAGCTATCTGTGGAATTAGGCTCTGTAACCTGCACATGAGTAATCTCGTTCTGGTCGGTTACGTCCTCAATAAAATGCCAGTATATACCACCACCATAAAATTGAGAGACTAAATTATTGACAAGCTCTGTTGCTTTAGCTTCTGTAATATTACCATAAAAATTTTCTGGATAGCTTGGTGCGTTGTACAAACAATTAACGCCGGGCCATGACACGTATTTATTCCCAGAACCTTCGACTACCCCAACATAGTGATATATACTCTGATACTTACGCATCGCAGTTTCTATTTCGGTCGAATCAACCGCAAATGCCCAATTGCCAAACAGAACCATAAGCAATATAGACATTAGAAATGATTTTTTACAGACTCTGAAATTAGCGAAATACTGTGTTGCGTTCTTCATTTTGAAAGACCCTCTCCTAAAAGTGTTTTTATTTAATGACTCCACCTTGTATAGATTCTCTGTTATTTTTATTTAAGCCACCAAAACATGGCCGCCCTTATGAGTCCAAACACGCCTCATCCGGTAACCTCAACAACACTACTTAAACATTCTGCGAAATTATTGTCAATAAAATTATCTCAATTTCATTTTATTTTTTAACAAAGATTGCCGAGAAATTTTTTATAGCAAAACAATTCATACACTACCTCTGTCCTGAAGATAACGTTTATTTGAACGATTGTGGAAGTGCATAAAAAAAAGCACCGCCGCAATCACGTTCGTTGCAGGCCCGCGAGAGCCTTTCAGGACGTAAAAGCAAACGGTGCTATTCAAATCTGCCGGGACCATAAAAACTTCCGTAGAAACAAACAGCACCGAGCCTTTCATACATTCCTGAAATACAAACTCGCGGTTTGCAGCGAAACATACGAAATCTCAGTGATTTCAATTATTGGTTATTAAGTTTTTATGGTCTGAATTTTAACTTATATGAAATTCCTCACTTATTAAAATTACAAAATCTTCGGGGACGATATTTGGCTGAATTCCCCGAAGCCTCAATCCTGATACTACCAATGTCCCATATTCCCTGTCAAATAAAAAATCTCAAATATCTATTTTAAAAACCAGATACTCATAATTTCATTTTATATGAGGATAAACGATTCGGCTTATCAAATTGATTATATCAATGCTTTGATTTAACAAGCTAAGTATTTATCATTGCCTTTATACATATGCCCCAACCGGCTTTGCGGCCTACCGACACGGGGGCGTACCCTTATAGCGGCGTTAAATCACTGCTTTTAAAGTGGCGGTAATCTCAATAACCCCGTTTGCTCCAAAATTTCCACCTTCCCCTGCGTCTTCCTGCCCAGACATACACCCATTCAGGGCAGCGACTAACAGCAACGCCGTATCGCCTGCACCAGCGTTGTAATGTCCTGCGATGCAGGTGCAGAGTTTTTGCGGTTGCCCTGATGCCAGATTTACCGATAAGCTCAAAAGCATAGTTTTTTTGCTTGTCTGTGTACCACCCGCCAGAGCCATAGGCCAGAAAATCACGGCGTTTTTCTTCGTTGACTTCCTGCATAAAGCCTGAAATTAGCTTTTTTAATTCTGTCCTGCTTAATCTTCGCATTCTGCCTTTCCGGTATTGGTATTGACTAAGGCTTTTATAGCCTCTTTGATATGCTCTGGCAGGGTAGGCCAAGCGGTGATTATCTGTTGTAAATCAGGATTGATTTTGTCTTGTGGGCAGTTTTTGGGCAGTAGCTCTTTTTGATTTTCTTGTAAGTTATTGTTTGATAGTTCGTTGTGATTTTCTGGTCGCAGGTTCAAGTCCTGTCGCCCCGACTAATTCCAATTCTTGGCCGTTCGGCAAGAATGTCGAACGGCTTTCTCTTTATGAGGCAAAGACTTACGTCACTTACAGTACGGTTCAAACTTAAGGTTTCCAGCAATTCGCATTTTAGGACATTGTTTGAACCTTCCCACAAATCAGCGGCTTTTTGGCTAAAATCAAAGATTTGTATGGCGCCTTCACCTTTGGCCGGTTCAAACTGTTGTTCTGTTTCAAGCAATTTCTTCAAATCGGCAAGCTCTGTTTTTAAGGTAGCCGACTTAGCCTCAAAGACAGGTTGATCAACAATCCCACCCAAATAAGCGTTAAGAATTTTTTCTTGCATAGCGGCATGACGCAGCGTTTCTAATACTTCGGGATATTGCTCGGCATAAAGCATTTGCCGCCCACGAAATTCTCCTACCGCCCTCATCGCCATAACAAATGAATGCGAAATAGGAGTTTCAAGAAGATATCACCTGTAGGTCTCAGCTTATCGAATGCAAACCCTGTTCCACCCCCAGCCTTCTGGATAAGGGCTGTGTTTTTCACCGCCTCAAAAATCTCCGGTATGCTGTCATTTACCGGCAGGACAAAACAGGCACTGAGCATTCCATCAGGCCTGCCGGCATTCATAAGGGTGGGACTATTGGGAAGGAATTTGCCATCCGCCATCATCTTGTAGAATATCTCAGGCAGCAGCTGAACAACCTGCTTTTGCGTATCGTAACGAGATTCGACTTCCGCTACTGTCCTGGCTACACGCCAGTACATTTGATCGGGTGTTTCAATGATGTTGCCATCAGTATCTTTTAGCAGACATCTTTTATTGAGTACTTCCTGACTTATATCAGGAGCAGCCTCTTTTGGTTTTACTGTTTGTGGTTTATTTAGCGTAAGCATTTTTCTATCTCCAGTTATCATCTATGTGGAATGTTTTCCTGCTATGTATGAATACAATGGACAACCCTTATCACAGTAGGCAGCGACAGCCGGGTCCTCGCAGCCTAAACTGCGATAGGAATTCTCAAAAGCACATTTGGTTTGATGTTCGATCTCCTGGTCTGTGATTATGCCTTTACCGTCCGCGGGGTGGTTCTTTTTCGCCCAGGCTTTAAGCGTAACCAAAGCAAGATCAAAGGGCAGGCCGTTTCGCTTCAGGTGAACTGCCAGGCGAAAGCACGAGACACGCTGATACGAATCGACACCCTCGGCCAGCATCCTTCGCCCGCAGGGAGGCAGGCCAAAAGACGAAGCTCCATCACCTGAATAAGAATGACCATTGTCTCTTTCCTTTTCAACTACCGGGGTATGCTCATTTAAATGGCAGCTTTCGATGATCGCATCAAGCCTGTATTCAGGGACTCTCTCAACCCGTTCCAGCAGTTCCCACTGGTCGAGATATACTTTGGTTGGCTCAGCAGGATCCACAAATACAGTCCGTCCCTTTGGCACAAGTGCCCCGAACAGCGGCGTATTTATAAAATTGCCGTAAGAAATATCGTTGGTCAATACATCCTGTTTTGGAAATACTTCTACTCCGGTTCTTCCAATGTCGGCAAGAATCTTGTGGGCAACAAGGCGAGCACTGCGTGCCGGAACACCGCCTTCTTCAAAGAATATCCAGACATGGTAACCTTTGGATTTGCTCCTCTCGATATAGGCAGATATGTCGTAACACCCTGCCCCCGCAACATAGGCAATATGTGAAGGACTCTCCATATTGGGCGATGGGGGCTGCTGCCGGCCTTGGCTATCTTGCTTCAAGGATGTTCCGAACACGCACCACTTCCAAGGAGCGAATCATGCGTTCCATTGCCGAGGAAGTTCATGACTCACTCGGTGGCATGCATGCCAGAGCCACTGGCCACGGCTTAATCACGGTGACCCTGCTGGGTATTGCCACGAAGGTTGCCGCCAACTGGATAAAAAATGCAACCTCGACAGCGGTGACAATGACTCTAAATAAGGTGGTCTCCTAACATCGCCACCCATTCGTCTGACGGAAAGATGACAACGGGAGAAATAAC
>Ga0209417_1004925_pt1 | contig 15338 bp, 20 predicted proteins | sample RifGroF2_FD_184002 | JGI IMG/M metagenome (GOLD analysis project Ga0209417, IMG submission 184002) | Groundwater microbial communities from Rifle, Colorado, USA - Groundwater F2 (SPAdes) (version 2) | ecosystem: Environmental > Aquatic > Deep subsurface > Groundwater | place: Rifle, Colorado... | reverse complement strand
GGCTGATTCTGACGGTGTGCGAAGAGATCCGGTTCACTGACAACTGACCAGTTCTCATCCAGTACCTCACGGTTTGGACTGAAACCGACAGGATTTCAGCCACTTGCTTGTAGGTGTACCATTTCATTTAGTGCCTCCGATTTCTGCTTGTATTTTATCCTCTGCCGTAGTATTAATGCTTATACAGTAGAAGGCAAAGAGTGTCAACCGGAGAAGGGGGGGGCAATGGATTACTTGAAGTTTTTGGAGCACAGTTTTGAGGTTGAAAACGAGGTATCGGAATGCCGCCCAAATAGTCGGCTTGAGTATCTTGCAGATCACATTTTTAACTTCACTACATACGATTCAGAGATGAGTGAGTTATTTGCTGGTAAGGCGGTCGAAGTTTGTGCAGCCATTACAGATGGAAAAACTTTTGAGTACATTGAGGATCACGAAAACTACAAATGGTATCTACTGATGTGCAATATGCCATTTTTTTCCGAAAAACTGGAATGGGGATCGTCAATCAGGGGAGCGTGGTGGAATCAAAAGATCACATTTCAAAGCTTAGGTCTATGGAAAGGCGACGAACAGGTCACTGAGGTGATGGACTTTAGTGAGACTGAATGGAAACTGTTTGTTGATTCTATTCTTGAATTTGCCGGCCAGGGTCAGTAACGAACCAATGGAAGTGGTGGGAGATCACCCAATATGACGAGTATTTATTACGGGGAGCGCAAGCCATCCTAACCAGAATGTCAACCAGGGAGGAGCGAAAAAATGAGTGTGGACTACACTTTAGTCTGCCATGACCACCACGAGAAGGTAAGTATCTGTAGCGACGGACTGAGTGGTCCCATGCTCCAATGCGACCGCTCTCTTGCAGCCTTCGTGATTACTCATCGCAAATGTTCACTCTCCGTGGCCGATGAGGATAATGACTGGATTGTTGAGGCGTATTTGGAGTGGGACGCTACGAATTGGGACGCACAACTGAGATATGATAGGTAGGAGTCAACCAGAAAGGAGTGGGAGCGATGAACACAGACTTCAGACAGATCCAGATTGATACCGAAGGTGGTCCTAATCGCAGGGACATCTCGGAGCTGAATCCGCGCGAATTGGGAGAAATAATCTGGCAACACAAATCGGGGTGCTCAATGGAGAGCATAGCCTCGTCACTCCGGGCAAAGCTGTGGCAAGTGTCGAATTATATAAAATCGGTGCGGAAAGGAGCGGGAGAATGCCAGCATGGATAAGCAAAAACTATTAAGGGCTGTTTTGGGTGTGATTGCCGACAACAAGACGAAACCTCAACCAGCTTTCGACATCCGCATTGACGACCGCGAAGAGTACGGAGAGCGCAGGATCATTGGATGGGTTGGGGATACGGATGTGATTCAAGTGAGCAACGGGCGCGGATACTGGAAGGTTGGAGGCTCTTCGTGCTTGCCGGTTGATGTCGCCAAGGCTCGTCAGTACGTCGAGGTCATGCGCGCCGTGCTTGAGATGTGTAACGAGGGAGGAGTAGGCGATGAGTGACAGAGACCCAAGGAGAGATCCGATCCCAGGCGATGAGATCCAGAATTGGACAGGGATACAGAGATATGTGGTTGTCCCGTTGTCTCCTGGACCCGGTATTGTCTTATATCGGTCCAGTCGCAGTAGTTGGGTATCGAAGTGCCAAGTTGCTACTTGGCGCCAGTGGGCGAAGGGTGCGAAGGTTCTCAAGAGAGGGGATGCGCCATGAATGCGAGAGCCACAAAGGGAAAGCGCGCAAGAATGAAGACTACTGTTGCTTATCTCCAGAATTACATGAGCACGTACTCAGACCAGACGGGGTATGAGGACTACTCAGACGAGACTCTGATTAACGATGTTCTTTATGGACTAGGGATGGCTATTGATCCAGAGAACAATCAACGCGCCAACGGTTTTTTGCGGTTCAAGGACATCCTCATAGAGCATCTTGTCGGCAAGCCAAAATACCTCGCGGCCGACCAACTCACGGAACCTGGATATTACTGGTGGTTGCCGGCCACATTTCAGGATGATCCCGGATTGCCTGAGAACTGGAGCATTCGCAATTGGCATCCCGATGATTCTACTCGGCCAAGGTCTGGTCTATTCGTTGGTCCGCTCAAGGCTCCCGTGAAGAAAGGGTGATTTATGTCACTCCTTTACTTAGTGAGCCGATGCCGCAAGGACGATTCGATTTACGGGCCAATACATGGTGCCTTTGACGCAAAGAAAACCCTGTGCGGCAAAGATATCGACTGGCGATGGCGGATTCTGAATGTCTTGAAGGATTCGGGTCGCGAGGTTACGTGCAAGGGATGCTTGAATAAACTGGAATGTGAGGAGGGGAGGAATCAAGATGACGTTTGAAGAGTGGTGGGACGCACATCCAAGTGCGGTATGGAGCAAGGCCGGAGATTCGTCTGTGTGGAAAATGTCCATGCGGACGGCATGGGAAGATTGTGAGTCTCATCAAAAGGTTAGACGGACGGAGGAAGCGATGAGCATCGAAGCATGGGGAGATGATGGCGATGTCGGCCCCGAGGGATATGTCACCGAGGAGCGGGCCGAGGAGATGTTTGTTGGTGGAGCTCAAGCCATGAGAGAGATGTTGGCTCGTTTTTTTGAGAGTGCAGGTAATGATCTGACAGCAAAGAGTATCAGAGCCCACTGGCATCCAGGATGGGGAGACGATCCGGGGCGCCCGGATGAGGTGGTTTCAGAGTGTTGGATCGTCTAACCCAGGGCTGAGCCGAAGCGGGCCACATGGCGGCGTTACGGTAGGCCGTGGTGCTACGGCCCGCTTCGGCTCAGCCCCATCGATAAGATTGTCGAACTGGAGAGTCAGATCAATAAGCATAGTGCCAGGATCACGGCGCTATTGAATCTTGCCGTTCGCGCCGTGGCAGAGGGATGGGAAATGACGCGACTCATGGATGAACTCTATGGTGATGAAAAGTGATTCTTCAAGGCCGCTCGCGCGGGTGTGATTGAGGGGGATGATGATGAATCAAAAAATTCTTGACAGGAATTTATCGGCTACGGTAGAATTTGAACCGTAGAACATGAATGAATTTTGATGTTGGGAGAGAGTTGAAATCATTCACTGAAACCACCCACAAGGAGATCGCTATGAGGATCAAGCTTTGACGCGCATCAATCGAACCTATTTAGATGAAAACATCAGCCAGGTCTTCAGTATCGGCGCCAGAATGGCCCGGCGGCATCTCCCATCGGCCAGTAACAAGCGGAGTATCAGGTAGGGCACATTCTTAACGGCCGCTCCTTGTACGTGGGAGCGGCCGTTTTCGTTCATGGATCAGTGGGGAAGTAGTCGGTTAAGGGCTCGGTCTAGGGCTTCGGCTTCTTCCTGCCCGCGAAGTATCCAAGTTTTATGGGCACATTGGCTCATCGGGTAGGCAGTTTTGATAACCCCACTCGCCGCCGTGCAAACCGCATCCATGGCCTGGAGCCAGTCAACCAGGTCACGCTCTGGTGGGCAGTTGACCAACTCCTTGATGTCCGACTCTCGGTAAAGCGTGCCGATGCCGTTGTGCCAGTTCTCACGTTCTTCGTCTTCAGTCATGTAATTCCTCCTTCTTCATGCGATTGGTACGGCGTACCGGGTCTTTCCGTGCGCCGATTTTAACCGAGGTGCCGGCCGCCCTCCGAAGCTTCCCCATGGCCCTGGTTTCGAGCTGCTGGACGCGCTGCCTGGATATGTTGCCGTGAGCCTCGGCGCATTCCCCCATGGTTTGGGGTTCGCCTCCATATCCGTTACATCCCCATCGACGCTCGATGATGTCGCGCTCCCTGGGAGACAAGCGACCCATGAGGGAGTCGAGCCGCTGGTGAACTTCGTAGGTTTGGTATAGGTCCTCTTGACTGGGCGCTTCACTTGGGATTCCGTCAACCAGGCAGGCGTCACTGTCGCCCTTATCTCCACGGTCGAAGTGGAGAGGGTGGTCCAGGCTCAAGCATTGGATCTCATAGTGTTCAATCACCTTGGCTATGCGGTCGGTCGACAGTCCGGATTCTTCTTGGAGTTTGGCGGCATCGGACGGGTCGGTAAGACTGAGGCTGTGGACTCTGGCAGCATTCCTGATTTTGCGGTAATCCTCGTAGATCCTGGTTGGAATTTTGATTGTTCGACTCCGATAGTGGATCTCCTGGATCATGCGCTGTCGTATCCACCAGACCGCGTAGCTGCCGAACTTCACTCCCGGGTAGGCTACCGGATTGAACTTCGTAGTAGCGAAAACCAGTCCCTCGTTGCCGCTCGAGACTAGGTCGTCATAATCCACGCCTCGGCCCAGAAACTTGCCCGCCATGGAATGCACGAGCCAAAGGCATGAACGGATTTGTTCTTCTCGCGTGTCTTCGGGTGGGACGAATCGTTCATGTTCCTTGATTGAGTTGCGGTAGATGGATACTCCGAGTTTATCGAAGCCTTGGCGGGATAACAATTCTTCGTGGTAGTCTTGCGGTAGACCCTTCTTCATGCTCTTATTCCCCTCTTTTGCGCGGTTGCCGTCAATCCATTCACAGGATACATCAATCCATGCCCTTGACACAAACTGAAAATGTGGGTATTTGCCAAGTGTGCGTTGTTCGTGCTTCCTTTTGCTAAGGGCTCCAGCGGGCCGTCAAAGTCGGGTTTTGATCCCCTCCTTTCCCGGTTTCTGGCCCCGGAGCCCGATGCAGGGGAGAGCCAAGCAGGAAGGGGGCTAATCGTGGGGTGGCTTTGCGTTTTTTTCGACTGCAAATGGTTTCATCTCTTCGACTTCGTGTCTCGGCTTGATACCGGGGCGTATCATAGTCGCGGCCTCTATCAGTGCTCTCGATGTCGGCGCGTTTCGGTCGGCAGGGCGCGCAAGAAAGCCGGGCCATGACCATGTCAATATCCCCTATTCTCGCCGATATCCTCCTCCACATAGAATCTTCCAAGGGCGCGGCCGCTCTCGCCGAATCTAAACTCTGGGATCTGGTCCACACTAAATCGGAATCATTACCCACCAATGGGGCTCACGACTTGGCTATTGTCGCCGGTAATCTATCGGCCACGGGGCTTCAGATGCGATCTCACTTGGAGGTGGTTCAGAGCTTTATCGGTAAGGTGACTAGCAGATGAGGCGGATGCGTTGGAATGGGTAAAACTCTTCGAGGTTCCTGGCCTCCTCCTGGCCGCGGGTGTGATCTGGATGTTGTTTCGGTTGCTATCCAGGATTGTGGATCAGGAATCGGAACGCCTGCATCAACGCACGGAAGAACGGGCATTGATGGCGGAAATGGCCACTATGCTCCGTCAATTATGCAGGATAGATCGGGACGGGGAGCGAGACCGATGAAGTTACTTCGCACCCTGGTGGATATTTGGAGCGGCGACTTTTGGCGGGAGGAGCGCGAGAGATCCAAGGAGGTTTTGGCCGAGGCTCGGAAAGCCGTGGACGAAAGCCGGGCAATGCTCGATGGTGAAGATGACTGGCTAATTCCATTGGAGAGGAGAAGGCGATATTGTGACTACCCAAAGAAATAGATCGGTCCTGAATGGATACAGGATAGCTTTCTTTTGGGCCGTTTCCAGCGGGATTATCGGTGCGGTCACGCTCATCGACCACTACAAAATAGCCGACGCGCTTCTGCTTTATCATGGGATCATCGCCGGGATTTGCCTTATTTGCGCCGTCATGTTCGCGGACTGGTGGAGAGTCAAGGGGTCGGCATCCAGTATTTTCAAGTGGATCACGGTGCTGCTTTTCGCAATCGGCGTCAATCAATGCGTTCGGTTCATTTCTCAGTGGGTGATGATATACGAGCCATGCTTCTACGATGAGTTCATCTGTTCCAGATTCTTGGTCTGGCAGTTGGTCCCCCTTCTCGTGGCGATGGTCTACTTGCTCTCGTTCGCCATTTGGCAGCGATTCGGACACGGCTCGACGTATCATGATGGAATTAGGGGCGATATGGCCAACGGATTTGAGCGGCTGTCGGCTCGCATCGTGGACGGAGAAGTCAGGTTCGACAGGCACACTCATTCAGGGCTGGTCCTGGACGCCAAGATAATTCTCAGGAACATTGAAGGAGAGAAATAGTGACGATTCGGCACACAAAGGCATGCAGAGTTGAACGGGCAATCGGGGTAATGGCGGCGGGGACGATGGCGCTAATTTTTATGTGGGGACTACTTTTCTTTTCGGGTTGCGCGCCGGTCCAGGTCAAGCCTGGATGCGAAAACTCCATGCAATCCCAACCCGGTATTGACATCGCCATGGCGGCTGGCGTGATTGGTCTGAGCGAATACCTGCTTCGAAACCCGGATGACAGGCTGGACGCACGGAAAGCGGTCCAGGCCGCGATCATCGTGCTCGAACAGGAAGTCGTGACCATGGACCTCCTGGTGTCCGCGCTCCAAAAAGGAATCAGTTCCCGAGAAGTGCGGGCGCGGCTCGGGTATGTTGCCATTTTTGGCAGGGGGCGAACCTCGGGTACGGCGCTTGATTCATGCGACCGGAAATATTTATTGGCGCACTTCCAGGAATTGAGGGGGATGATATGAGATTCAAGGCATTGATTTTGATGGGTATGGCGTTGGCTCTCAGCGCCTGCGCCAGTGGCGCCAACATGCGGGAGGCCGAGATTACGGTTACCCTTCCTCCCGGCATGACGGCGGTTGCAACCGTTGATGCCGAGGGCCGGGGTGTTCCGGCCGTCCAGATCAACATCGGCAACACCACGCGCACGGTTGATATCGAGACGGCACGGGAAGCCACGGCCACGCTTCCGATGGGTGCCGGGGCTGCGGGGCTGTAATGCCATGCCAGAATGCAACGCAGTCCACATCTCAACGAAAGCCGGCTACCGGGAAGGCACGATGGTCCGCGTCGAGAATCCTGCCGGTAGGTGGATAGAACGGTGTATATATTGCGGTGGTGAGTGGCTAAGTCTGATGCCTGGCGAGATCGAGAAAGATATTGATGATGGAATACGACCTGACGTTCTTAGAAGGCTTTGTAAAAAGAGTATTATTCAAGAACAGCACGAATCCTGTTCTGATGGATGTGGAGAAGAATTTATTAAACTCAGGAAGTGCGGAGAACGATTTTATTGATAATGACTGGAGTGGATTTACCTTTGAAGATATCAAAGGATGGCAGAAGATGTCCTGTTATTCATGTATGATTCATTGGGTTGAACCACCTAATCCAGTCAGAATGAACATGATTTGTACTAAATGTGGTGGAATTGCCCATAATGAGGGAGTATTTTAGCAATGACCTTTCCTTCAGATCAGCATGTAGGTCTTGTAGGAGTAACCTTGCTAGGTCTTGGTCTTGTTGGAACTGCTATGGTAATTACACAGGAAAATGCCGTAATTGCCGCGATAGGTGGAGTTGTTCAAATTGGAACAGGAATCGTTGGATTTTTAGGAGGTCGGGCAATAGGTAGAAATGAAACTCTTGCATCAAATGCAACAATTCCTGTTCCTTTGTCATCAGTTACAAGTAATGTAGAAACCACTATAACAAAAGAAACAATTAGCGATACTAAGCCCGAAATAATTGATGATTTAGATAAAAAACTTCAATTGAATCTAAATAATAGTGTTTTATAAAAGGATAGCCAAAAATTGAATTTATTTGGCCTAGAGATAAAATTTAGACGAAAACGCGACATTGATACCGTCAAGTCAAATCGTCTATTAGGTGCATTGTTAGGTAATTGGAGTTATGGGAGAGAATTGCCTTCCGAAACTGATTTTACTTCACAATTGCATTCATATAAATCATGGGTTTATACAGCATCAAATCTTAATGCAACAAGTGTTGCTCAAGTTCCATTAAGATTGTATGTTGCAAAACCTAAAAAGAATCTTAAATCAAGATTTCTAACAGGAGAAGTTCATTCAGAAACAAAAAAATATTTAATGAGTACAAATAGTATTTGCAAACTTCCACAAGTCCGTAAAGCCGTAGAAATAGAAGAAGTTCTTGAACATCCTCTTATTGATCTTCTCAAGAATGTAAATAGCTTTTCAAACGGTTTTGATCTTCATGAGATGACACAACTTCATCAAGAATTGACAGGAAATGCTTATTGGCTTTTGATAGAAAATAAATTGGGCGTACCTGAAGAGATTTGGATAGTACCTCCTGATAGAATGTATCCAATTCCCGATCCTAGTAAATTTATATCAGGTTATGCTTATAGATACGGAATGACAAAGATAGCTTTTAATGAACAATCTATTATTCAATTTAAGATGCCAAACCCTTATAGTCCGTATTATGGTTTAAGTCCATTAGTAGCCGTTGCGGAAGCGTATGGAATTAATGTCAATATGAATAAATATGAAGCATCTATCTTCCGTAATATGGGAAGGCTTACAGGTGCTTTTGAGACAGATGAATCTCTTGATGAACAAGAATATGAGAGATTGAAGTTAGAATTGAGAGAAACTTTTACTGGCGTTGACAATATAGGCAAATCACCATTGCTTGAAAAAGGTGTTTCTTTCAAAGATTATGGATTGAAACCTGCAGAATTGTCATTTCTTGAAGGTAGGCTTCGTATAAAAGAAGAAATTTTGAATTCCTTCGGCCAAAATCTCGCTCTTTATGATAAATCAGCTACAAGAGCAAATTCTGATGCTGCACAAACAATGTATGCAAGGCGAGCGATAAAACCTCGTTGCTTTAGATATCAAGATAAACTGAATGAAAAATTAGTACCAAAATTTGATGAGTATTTATTTTTTGCATTCGAAGATCCTGTCCCGGAAGATATCCTCATTGCTCAAAAAGTAAGAGAAGGTAATCTTAGATCTGGATATAGTGCTATTAATGAAGAAAGACATAAAGGCAGACTTCCTCCTATTGAAGGAGGAAATGAGCCGTTGGTGCAAATGCAGTACCTCCCGCTGTCTGCTATTATGGCCGGTAAAAACTTAAAACAAGATGGTTTATCTTCAATAGATGGATCTGATAATAAACCATCTGATGATAAGAAATTAATCGAAGATAAGAAATAATCAGGCAATGGAGGTTATAAAATGCAATTGATAACTCGTGAATTTGAAATTGATCAGGTTGCATTGCCTGATTGGGCCAAAGAAGTATCTACAAATTGTAAAGCCAAAACTCTTGTTCGCAAAGGCTTTACGATGGAAGATGTTAAATTTGTAGATGGAGAACGTGCAGCAATCCATATCATCACATCGGCCCATTGTGATAGAGATGGTGAAATTGTTCTTCCCAAAGGTATTAGTTTTAAAAACTATGAAGCTAATGGGAAGCCGGTGTTATGGGGACATGATTACCATTCCCTGCCTCTTGGAAATTGTATGTGGGTGAAACATGATCGAAACACTAATTCGATTATAGCAAAAACTAGATTCGCTACCCATGATAAAGCAGAACAAGTCTATCAACATTTAAAAGAATTTCCTCTTTCTTGTTCTATTGGTTTTATACCTAAATCTTCTGTAGACAACGGCAATTTGACACGCTTGGATACAAAAGATTGGGGAATTAGTGAAGACGAATTAAATAAAGCTTCTCGTGTTTACACAGAGGCAGAATTGCTCGAATATTCTATCGTTCCCATTCCTTCTAATCCTCAAGCGTGTCAAATTGCCGTTGCAAAAGGACTTTTCTCTCCTGAAGATTTTAAATCAATTGGTTATATTTATGAAATAATTGATCCTTTCAAGAAAGAGATTGAGTTTGTCCTAGAGGAAGGAAATGACGATGGCAAACAAGAAGAAAACACAGAAGAAACCAAAGCAGAAGAAGAATCCGGAACCAGTAGTATCGAAGGGGAAGAAAAAGAAGTAAAAGCTGAAGATGAAGAAGATATGTGTAAGTGTTCTTGCGGTTACGAAGTAAAACCCAATGAAGATGGTGTTTGCGGAGAATGTCCTGAGTGCGGTGAGATGATGAAGGGTTGTCACAAACCTAAGAAGAAGGCCGAGTCTGAAGACCTCTTAGAAGGGGTCCAGAAGCCCCTAGAAGACAAAGAACCGCAGGTTAAGACAGTCAAGTACCGTAGATTCGAGATAGAATCAAATCCAGAAGAAGTCTTTAAAAAAGAGTATAAGGAGAGAGTAAATCCTAATCTTTCCAAAATCTTTGATATCGCTTCTGTTCCTAGTCAGCCATCTTCTTACACTTACAAAATTTATTGTAGCTTTCTTGAGTGTAGAGTCAAGGATATCTTTGAAAGTAGTACGTTTATCTATCCTTCATTGATGGGTACTTATCTTGCTGCATTCAAACAGGCTACAAAGAATTTTAAACATCTTGACACTCGTAATATTGGTTGGGGATGTGAATATCCACCTTGTTATGAAGTGATTCAATTGAATAGTAAAACAAGTGATGATTTCCTTGTAGATGGATCTGATTTCTGGAATGCAAATGGTGTTCCTGTAATTATGAGTTTCTTTCCTGTTTGGGGCGGAATGGAATGTCATATTTATACAGATAGAGATAATCGAGATTTCAATCGTAAGATTATTCAAGATGCCGAAGAATGGATTAAGACGAATCATCCATTGAAGGGTGAAAAATTCTCTATCAATGGCGAATTTATTCCGGTTGATAAATCAGATGATTGGAATACGATTATTCTTGAAGAGAATATCTTTAAAACTCTTCAAAGGGTGAGTAAAGTTATCTCCGATAAAAAAGAGAATATGAATAATCGTGGTATGTTGATGGTAGGCCCGGCAGGAACTGGGAAAACCAAGGGTTGTCGCATAATGATGTCTCAAATTGATTCAACATTTGTTTGGGCTTCATCTAAAGATTTCTCTCGTATTGGTCCTGTTGGTGGATTAAAGCAAGCATTTTCTTTGGCTAGACAACTTTCTCCGTCAATTCTTGTGATGGAAGATATTGATAGTTGGCTTAATAGTCATGGTGTTATGGATTTGATGAAGACAGAATTGGATGGTATTAAGAAGAATAAGGGAGTTGTGAGTATTCTTACTACCAATTTCCCTGATAAACTTCCTGATGCATTACTTGATCGTCCTGGTCGTTTCCATGATGTTTTGGAATTTGGTTTGCCTTCTGATGATATTCGTAAGAAAATGATTAATCAGTGGATTGGCGATCTTCCTGAAGAAGTATTGAGTGATATTACTGAAGACACTAAGGGTTTTAGTGGTGCTCATATGTGGGAATTGATTGAATTTGCAAAGACTATTTCAGAAGATGATGATATTCCTATCAATGAAGCACTTCTTGAAAGTCTTGGTAAGATTCAAGATCAAAAACAATTAATCGACAGAATTCGTGGTAAAGAAGTAGTTGTTTCTATTGAGAATGAAAGTCAAAATGATTTTATTCTTGAGATTGAAGATCCAATTGAAAAATCAGTAGAAAAAGAAAATGATTTTGATTTGGATGATGTAGTAAAGGCATTTAATAATGTTTTCAAAGAAACTATTGAACCTATTACCAATATAGACAAGACAATTGATGAATGTATTAAACGGGCACAAGGAAAGATGTTTTAGATAAATGGTAAAAAGTTAAATGTTAGGTCTGGAGGTATCTTAGAGATACTAGGACTTGAGACATTGGCTTATGTGTGTGGGTAATCAACAGAGCGACTTTTAGATCGCTTTAATTTTTTCTAAAGGAGAAAGAAATGGCTGAAGTACAGCAGAAGAAAGTGACCGCAGAAGATTTGGCTGGAATGTTTAAGGATGTTATTGCTCCTCTGGCGAAACAGGTAAGTGATATCAGCGAAAGTATTGATACCAAGATCGCTGATGCGATTAAGTCTACTGAAAAAGTTCCTGCAATTACCGCACATACCAATCTTCTTGATGATACCAAGGGTGGATTCAAGGCGATGTGGCATTTTGCTCGTGATGTTGCCCGTGCTGACAAGAGCGGCGGAAGAGATGTTTCTAAAGAACTTGGTAGTTGGGAAAAAGTTTCTAGAGAAGTTACTAAAGCCGCTGGTTCTGGTATGGAAGCCGGAACTGATCAGTATGGTGGATGGCTTCTTCCTGTTGAATTCCAAAATAACCTTCTGAATGCAGTTGAACAAAAGAATGTTGTTATGGAACGCTGTACTAAAATCCCTATGGGAATGCCCATCGTTGAGATTCCTTATGTTAATGGATTTGATCTGTCAAGTGGCCTTGTCTATGGTGGAATTCAATGGACCTGGGTTGACGAACTTGAGTCTGTAACTGAAACTAGACCGAAAATCGGTAAAGTTCAGTTGAAACTCAATAAGTGTATGGGTATGTGCTATACGTCTGATGAGATTCTTGCTGATTCTCCTCAATCTATGGAAGCATTACTCAAGAATGGCTTTGAGAATGGCCTTACCTATGCTCTTATGTATGCTTTCCTTCGTGGTTCTGGTGCGGGTCAGCCTCAAGGTATTCTTAATGCAAATTGTCTTGTTTCTGTAACTCAGGAAACGGATCAGCCAGCAGGAACCATCTATTTTGAGAATATTGTAAATATGTATTCTCGTGCATTCAATCCAGCCAATTGTGTTTGGATGGCTAATATTAGCTGTCTTCCTCAGATGGCAGCAATGAATCTCGCGGTTGGTACTGGTGGTGTTCCTGTGTGGATGCCTGCTGCTGGTATTTCTTCCGCACCTTATCCGACTTTGTTTGGACTTCCTGTAATTTGGACTGATTTTTGTTCGGATGTCGGAACTGTTGGCGATATTATCCTTGCGGACTGGAGTCAATACCTTGTTGGTCAAAAGAGTGGAAAGGATGTGTCGAATTTTGACTCTTCTATCCACCTGAAGTTTGACTATGCCCAAACCGCACTCCGTTTCCAATATAGGGTCGATGGAAATTCGTGGTGGAAGTCAAGCTACACGCCCCCAATTGCAACTACAAAGACACGTTCTCCGTTTGTGGTTGTTGAAACTCGCTAAATGAAATAGCGGGATAGAAATATCCCACTAGTCAAATAAGAATCTTTAGATTTGAAGGAGAAGAGAAATGGCAACTGGTAGACTGATGGAAGAAGTTCTTTTTGTACATGTTGGTACTTCTGGTTTTATTGCAAGCTATGCTGATATGACCACTGGTAATCCTACAACTGATATTGTCAGCATGAAGAACTACAATCGTTGTACATTTGCGCTTATCTATGGTGCTGGCGCTACTGGAACGGCAACTGTAACCGTTGAATCTTGCGATACGACTGTTCCTGGTACTGCAACGGCAATTGCTTTTAATTATCGGGTTTGTACAACTCCCGATACTTGGGGCGAAGTAACGGCTTGTGCGGCTACTGGCTTCACGACTGCTGCGAATGCTGATAAGATGTATCTTATTGAAGTTAATGCGGCTGAATTGTACAGTACAGATTCTTTTGTTCGACTTCAATTTACTGAAGTTGATAGTACGGCTGTTGATGGTACTGTTATTGCCATTATGAGTCAGCCTCGTTACATTCAGGGTATTCCTTTGACTGCGCTGGCGTAATTGAATAATGGAGGGGATAAAACCCCTCCATTAAAAGGATTTTTATGTTTGCAACAGTAAAACAATTAGGAAATTCAAAGAAACAGGTTGATGTTATCTTTGATAGAGACTGGATGGGTTTTAAGAAGGGGTATGAAACAACTGTTTTTGAATACGTTGCAGAGAAATTGATTAAACAAGGATTGGCTCATCTTAGAATTGGTTCTAAAGTAGAAGAGATTAAGGTTAAAAAATTGATCAAAAAAGAGACAGAGATGAAAGAATCAGTTCAAGAATCTGTGAAAGAATCTCAAGAACAGAAAGAATTCAAACGCCCACCTAGAGATAAGATGGTTAAAAAAGCTACTGTATCTAAATAATGTCCATTATCTGTGAGGTAGATTAGTCTACAAAACTCACAAAAGGAGGAAGAAATGGCCTATCGTGATCACGGGAATAATATCCTTGGTGTTAATACTGCAGATAACATGTTTATCTCTGATACTGTTACTGCTAACGAAGATGGTTCTATAATTGAACGACTAGAATTCCTTCAAGGAAGATCTGGCTATTCAATTCCTCTTGAAAAATCAGATGGTAGTGTTCTCAATGGTTCTGATGATCTATTTACCATTACTGGCGGTCCTGTTCGTGGGGTTGTTACAGGAATTGTCACGACTATCATTGGCGGTGCCGCTAATGGAACTCTTCAGATTACGACAACCTCTCCTTCTGGAACTACGAGTCTTTCAACGACAGTAGCAATTGATAATGATGCAGCAGGAACATCTTATCGCTTTGTTGGCGCGACTGGTGTTTTAACTCCTGTAACTGCCGGTGCTGTTATTATTGATCCCGTAACTACTGATGATAGTGTATTTCTTTTGCCGATTGGAACAGTCAAATTTACTTGTACTGCTGCAAGAAGTGGTAATATCAAATGGTATCTTTCTTATTGGCCTTTGTCTTCAAGTTCAAGGGTCGTGGCTGCTGCTTAAATTAATCCACCTATTGGAAGTAAAAATGCATAGGAGGTATGAAAATGGCTTATCGGGATCATCCAAATAATATCCTTGGATCTGACAATGCAGACAATGCTTTTTCTTCAAGCAATGTAGTTGCTAATGAAGATGGATCTATTCTTGAAAGATTAGAATATATCCAAAGTCTTTCAAGCACACTTGCATCGGTTTCTGATGGTGCTTCGATTCTTGTAAGTGCTGGTGAAGCTGTTTATGATGCTGATAGTAAGATTGCTTCTACTGGCATCCAAGTTTCAACCGCTCAAAGTCAAATTACTTCAGCAGCGACATCTGTTGGTATTGGTGGTTCTACAGGTAATAGTTTGGCGGCATCGGTAGGTATTCAGACTTCTACTATTAATAGTAAAGTTGATTCTGTTGGAATTACAGCTTCTACTGTTAATAGTGTAGCTTACTCTGTTGGTGTTCAAACTTCTACGGTTAATTCAAAGGCTGATTCTGTTGGAATCCAAGCATCTACAATAGAAAATGAATTGACTTCTGCTGCTACTTCAGTAGGCATTGGCGGTTCTACTGCTAATAGTAAGATTGATTCAGTAGGTGTTCAGACTTCTACTGCTCAGAGTTTAACTACTTCATCCGCAACAAGTGTTGGTATCGGAGTATCTACTGTTGATAGCAAACTCACTTCTGCTGCAACAAGTGTCGGCATTGGCGGTTCTACTGCTAATAGTAAGATTGATTCTGTTGGTGTTCAGACTTCTACTGCTCAGAGTTTAACTACTTCAGCCGCAACAAGTGTTGGTATCGGAGTATCTACTGTTGATAGCAAACTCACTTCTGCTGCAACAAGTGTCGGCATTGGCGGTTCTACTGCTAATAGTAAGATTGATTCTGTT
>Ga0209417_1004922_pt1 | contig 15342 bp, 22 predicted proteins | sample RifGroF2_FD_184002 | JGI IMG/M metagenome (GOLD analysis project Ga0209417, IMG submission 184002) | Groundwater microbial communities from Rifle, Colorado, USA - Groundwater F2 (SPAdes) (version 2) | ecosystem: Environmental > Aquatic > Deep subsurface > Groundwater | place: Rifle, Colorado... | reverse complement strand
CCGTTCAACCTTTGGTGTATGGAAATGCTCACGAGTCTTTCGCATTTTTTGTGCTTCGTCCCATAGATCACGAGGGATAATTGCTTCATGTGTATTTTCTACTATTATCCACTCTTCAGGATCAGTTTTCCTGCGTTTTTTTGACTTGAAAGAAACAACCTGTCTTTGACCCTGAACCATATCACCTATATAGACTTGATTTTCAATTATTCCTAATACAGAGGCACTGCCCCAAACCATACTCTCATCCTTACGAGGATTTTCTTTATCAAGATTTTGATAATAGTAAGCTCTTGGACAAGGAATACATTCTGCATTAAGTTGTCCAGCAATGCGTCTTCCATTTTCTCCGTTTGCTATATCTTCAAAAATACGACGAACAATGTGAGCTACGTCCTCGTCAATAATCAACTGATGTTTATCGATAAGGGACTTTTTGTATCCATAAGGTGCTCGGCTTCCCATAAACATTCCTTTGGCAGCATTAGATTTTTTTACCTGTCTAACTTTTCTTGATATATCTCTTGGATAATACTCATTTATAACATTATGGAAAGCTGCAAAATCATTGTTACTACCCATTGTGTCAACACCATCGTTAATAGCAATATAACGAACATTCTGCTCAGGGAAATACTCATCAGTGTAATACCCTGTCATAGAATAGTTACGACCCAAACGGCTTAAATCCTTTGTTATTACGCAATTTATACGACCTTTTTCAATATCTTTAAGCATACGCTTAAAATCAGGACGGTCGAAATTAGTACCTGAAAATCCATCATCAATATATGCTTCTACTAAATTCCACCCCTTTTCTTTAACATAATCGGAAAGTATCTGTCTTTGATTGCCAATACTCATACTTTCCAAGTTCCCGTTATTATCATCACGAGATAAACGAGTATAAATACCTACATCAAAACTATTTTGCATTTTCATATAAATCCTCCTTAGTAGTGCAAATAAGCGTATGCAGCATTTACTTCTGTCCGATATCTATTTTACAATAGACACCGAACATTCCGCAAATGTGCAAATTATACTTTTGCATTAAGTTTTAAAGTTGTAACAATAGCAGGGAAAATAGCATCCTTAAATTGCTGTCCATTATTAAAAATGCTTTTGACATTAACAATGCCACCGCCATTTATTTTGTAAGTAGCAGTAAGCGTAGTTTCATTAATTGCTTCTCTTAAAACTATTTCACATAAGTTCATTTTTTGCTTCATAATTCTATTCGCACACTGATTGACAAGGCTCTGTCAATCCCTTTCATATATTTTTCATCAAGTTTTCCAATGTATTTACCAAGACGGATTTTATCAATTGTTCGTATTTGCTCAAGCAGTACAATTGAGTTTTTAGCAAGCAGACTGGTACCAAGTGCTATGTGTGTAGGTAAGCTCGTCGTTTTCAACCACCTGAAACGGATGACCTTTGAATGGGTACAATTCTTCAAGCGGAATGTCCATTACTTTTTCGCGCTTTGCATCTTCACGACCTTCCTCGTTGGTAAAAAGCTCGTCTAGCGGGGTTAGATTAACATTAAATTTACTCATGGTTTTCTCCTTTCAATTTTGGGCATAAAAAAAGGCACCAACTTATAAAAAGCTGATGCCTTAGTTACTTTATTCTGTTTCTTCTTGATTTTCTTTAATTTTTTTCGTTGCTACATACTTTTGGTACACATAGGCGGGTTGTTCGGGGTGGGTCATTTCCAGTGTACCCTCCGCCACAAGGGGTTGAAGCACCGATTCCATGAAGAACCGTTTATCCGCAAGATCAAGATACTCTTGAATTTGCTTTCGGGTTTTTGGTTCCTGACAGTAAACGGTGACTGCTGCCTTGCGCTGTTTTCGGAAACTCTCCTGACCGATGAATCCGTAACGCTGAATATACTCAATCACCCATAGCTTAGCAGTGCTGACATGCTGCTCATGCTTGAAGCTTTTTATCTCTCCCGAACGGAACATGCGGTAGACACGCTTTACTGTCAAGCACAACAAGCATTCCGATCGGCAAAAGCTGTTTACCTAAATCGAGAATATCGTAACAAACAATACGCTTTGCAGACATTACCATCAGGAATGGGTTTAGGAATAGCTTCCATTACAGTAGCTTTGACTTTATCCATTTTTGGATAAATCTTTTTTAATTTTTTCATTGATATTCATTGATTTCCTGTGAAATAGAAAAGGCCGCCTATTTGATTTATTAACAGACGGCAAAACGGCAAAACCTATATCTGGCCTATTTAAATATACTAAATACCATTTACAATGCATAAATATTAATATTTAAAAAAAATGTTAATATACCTATTGACATTTTTTTCATATAGTAATAAAATAATGCATAAGGTTTAATGCCTAATATTTGGAAAATTAAAAAATAAATTTTAAGGAGCAGAGTCATGAAAAAAGTTTTAGTATTTCTTTTGGTAGCAGTTCTTATCATTCCCTGTTTTTCGCTATTCACAAGTGCGGCTGACCTTACTAATGTCGCAGAACTTAAGCCCTACACTACAGATATCGGTACCGGTACTCCCGGATATGGTATGCCTGCTGAAGGAGAAGATCAAAATGGAGGTTATGGTGATGGTATTGATGGTGTACGCCAGCGTTTAACTGATGGTGTTATAGGAGGAGGAGCAGACGGCGGCGGATACGGTATAATTGGTGCTCAGTCGACTACACAAGCAATTTATGTTATAGATTTGGGCAGCGTTGTTAACGGCATATTAAAGTTAAATATGGATATGTACAGTAACTCTGGATGGGGTATCGGTGATGGAATCAGCGTAGAATATGCTTTATCAACCGACGGAACAACATATACTACTGTAGGAACAGTTCTTATTGCAGATGCTGTTGACAAGTCAGCAGAAGGTTGGACTGCTTATGATTATATTCTTGAGCTTTCCTCCGCTAAATCTGCAAGATATGTAAAAATGACAGCAACAGCAACCAATTATGTTTGGAGTACTGAAATGCAGGTATTTGCTGACGAAACAATAGTAGCTGAATCAGAAGCTGAGTCTACAGATGAATCAGTAGCTGAATCAGTAGCTGAGTCTACTGCTGCAAGCACAGATGACACAAGCAGCGTTGCTGAAACTGGTGATGATAGCCAAAGTTACATTATATACGCTGGTATAATAGTTATATCTGCTTTATGTGTTATAGCTGTTGCGAGAAAGCGTATTGCTCAGTAATTAAATAAATAATAAATACAAAAAAATCTTTCTTTACGGAAGATTTTTTGTATATTAATAAAATATATTTTCAATTATAATCAATTGAAGAGAGGTGTAACAATGCTTTTAAAGTAATCTATAACCAATAATAAATTTCATTGTCCGATATTTTTAACGGACTTTGATTTGTTGTCGGAATTTGGATTACTAAACCAAATTATTTGGTTAGCATTAGTAACGTTAATATTATGTCCAAAATGGATATTTATATCTTCATGAAAAAATATTAACATAATACTCCATTTTTGACGATGAATTAATCAATAGAATCTGTGATTAGATTACAAAACGTTTTTTATAAATATTTTTTTACCAATTACAGGAATAAAAATAACAAAATTATACAGACTATTCCTTGAGGTGAATAAAAATATGCAGTTATCACAAAAGGAAACTTTACTCTTAAAAGATTTAAAGGAGCAAGAACAGATTTGTATTGAAAAATACAACCATTATGCTTCTGAAGCAAAAGACGGACAACTAAAAGGAATGTTGACGAACATTGCCAAGGTTGAACAAAAACACTATGACACCGTAACTCAAATCATGAACGGAACAGTACCAACTACCCAATCAGGTGGAGGAAATCAACAACAGCAACAAACACCACCAACCTTTACCCCTACCTATAAAGCAGGTATAAATGATCAAAACAAACAAAAGGACAGTTATCTCTGTATTGATCTATTGTCTACAGAAAAGCATGTTTCATCCTTGTACAATACAGCGATATTTGAATTTAAGGATGCTAATGTAAGACAAGTTTTGAATCATATTCAAAAAGAAGAACAACAGCATGGTGAACAAATATTCGAATATATGAATCAAAACGGAATGTACGGCTAAATTGCCGACACAAATAAAGATAAATTTCATGTGTTAATTTGTCGGCATTAGAAAAATGCTTCGCATTTTCATAATGTTTACGATATAATGAAGTAGAAACCGATTAATCAACTTTAGTCTGCACTAAAAAAAATGCTTAGTATTTTCACAATGTTTATGCTATAATAAAGCCGATATACGGAATTAGCCGTTTGTCGGCTTTTTTCTATTTGAAGGAGAACATATTAATGATTAGATTTGAAAGTGATTATACCGAAGGAACACATCCCGAAATAATAAAAAAGTTAGCAGAAACAAACCTTGAACAAACTATCGGTTATGGCGAAGATGAATATTGTGACAACGCTAGTAAAATTATTAAGCACTTATGTAATAACGATGTTGACATATACTTTTTAGTTGGCGGCACTCAAGCAAATACAACAATAATCTGTTCTGCTCTAAGACCGTATCAAGGCGTAATATCTGCTGACACAGGACATATAAATGTACATGAAACAGGGGCAATTGAAGCAACAGGACATAAAATTTTATCTATTCCATCGCTCGATGGTAAGATAATTGCAAGTCAGATTGAGGTGCTTTGTAACATACATTTTAATGATACCGGCAGAGAACACGCTGTGCAGCCGGGCATGGTTTATATTTCCAACCCTACCGAAAACGGTACAATATATAAGTATTCCGAGCTTAAGAAAATAAACGAAGTTTGTAAAAAATACAGTTTATATCTATTTTTGGATGGCGCAAGACTTGGTTATGGTTTAATGGCATCAGAAAACGACTTAACTTTAGAAAATATTACAGAATTATGTGACGTATTTTATATTGGCGGAACAAAGGTTGGAGCTTTATTTGGTGAAGCTGTTGTAATTAAAAATGAAAATATAAAGAAAGATTTTCGCTATAACATAAAGCAACACGGTGGAATGCTGGCAAAAGGCAGACTGTTGGGTATTCAGTTCGAAACACTTTTTAAGGACAATTTGTATTTTAAGATTTCTTTACACGCAATAAAACTTGCAAATATGCTAAGAGAAGCGTTTAATAAAGCCGGATTTGATTTTCTTTATAATTCACCGACTAATCAACTCTTCCCTATTATTGAAGATAAAATACTTGATAAACTATCAAAAAAATACACCTTTAGTTATTGGAAAAGAATTGATGAAAACCACAGTGCAGTCCGTTTTTGCACAAGCTGGGCAACTAAGGAAACAGACGTTTTGGCTTTAATAAATGATATAAATAAAACAATATTATAACGTATATTTAGACTTAATCAAGGCTATTCTATAAGCAGGGTGATAAAATGAAAAAAAAGTTTAACAACAAGTATAACGTATCATACGAGGATTCACTTAATGCTTTTAATGAAGTAGCTTCAAGCACTGATTGCACTGGTCTTGTTCAGACACCTCCGAATACCAGCTCTGAATCAAAATCATATACCGACATATATCGTATTCCAAGACCACGTGATTACAGAAGAGATCAAGATAAAAAAGTATAAGTATTACAACAAATCAGGCAGCATAAAAGCTGCCTGATATTTATGACCATGCCTTTCCGTAGCGTTTACGCCTACCGAATCGTATGAAAGATGCACTTTCATACGTTAGAGTTGTGCTGTTCCGTTGATATCCGTATTACTGAACCTTTTGCAGTAAAGGCATAAAACCGTATTTGAAAAATTTATTTTTCAAATTTATATCGTTCTGTACTTTCTTACTGCAAGTAGGTTAGAAATAAACAAAATCACTATGAAAATTATCAAAGCAAAAATGTATGGAAAAATTTCAATAAAATTACTGCCTTTTATCAAAACACCTTTTAAGCCCATACATCCATAATATAGCGGCATTATATGCGACAAATATGATAAATGATAAGGAAGTGTATCTACAGGAATTAAACCCGAAAAGAATATCTGTGGAACAATGATAATCGGAATAAATTGTACTACTTGAAATTCGCTTTTTGAAAGAACAGAGATAAGAATTCCAAGCATGACCGCAATAATTGCTATTAAAAGCATTATTACCGTTGCGATCCACCATTGACCGACAAATTGCATTTTAAGTACAAACTTAGAAAATAAAATCATTAATGTACTCTGAATAACCGCAAAGAATCCAAAACCACATATATATCCGCATACTATAGAAATCGTTTTTACAGGTGTCCTCATTAATCTTTCCAAGGTATCGGAAGTGCGTTCCCTGACAAACGAAATACCCGAAATAATGAAAATCATAAAAAATGACAATATACTTAATAATAAATAACCAAGCAAATCAAAAGTTGTTCCGTTGGAAGTGCCATAAACAAAGGAAATGTTTAACTTTCCTGCCGGATTGATCGATGAAATGGCATCTTTAACAGCATTAGTGACAGCTGACATTTTTACATTATCCATTTCAAGCATGGTGATATGTATACCATCACTGGCAAAATAAATAACTGCGTCGGCATCGCCGTTTTTAATATAGTCTTGGTCACTGTTCGTACTGTCTTTTTCTATAACCTTTACTATCTCTTGTTCACATAAAGCTTCTTTTATTTGTGGAGAAATATCATACACGGCAACTGTCGTAATATAACTGCTTTTCCCGAGTAATAAATACATTAAAGTAAGCAATAACAAAGGAACAACTAAAATAAGAGCAAGAGAGCGTTTGTCATGAAATATTTGCTTAATAATTCTATTTACTATACTAACCATTGTATTGCCTCTCCTTTGCCATAAAGAAAAGTTCCTCGATATTACCGCCAGGTGTTCTAGCAATCAATTTTTCGGTTTTATCATCAAAAATTAGCCTACCCTCATAAATTAATGCAGTTCTGTCGCATTTAATTGCTTCGTCCATTACATGAGTTGTCACAATTATTGAAGTACCATTATCACGCAGAGAATGGAACTGCTCCCAAATTGTCTGACGTAAAATTGGATCAATACCGACTGTTGGTTCGTCCAGTAATAAGACCTTTGGATTATGCAATAGTGCGATTGCTAAAGATAAACGCTTTTTCATACCGCCGGAAAAGTTCAAAACAAGTTTATTCTTATCTTCAGATAGATTCATTATCTTTAAAACATCATCTATTCTGCCTTTAAGAATCTCACTTTTAATTCCGTACAGTCTGCCGAAAAAAGCCAAATTTTCGACAGCGGTTAAGTCATTGTATAAGGCATCATTCTGTGGCATATAGCCCAATTCACTCATTAATTTGGTGTTGGGTATTTTCATATCATTAAAAATTATTTCACCGCTATCAGCCTTAAGAGCACCTATAATAAGCCTGATTAATGTTGTTTTACCTGCACCAGATGGACCAAGCAGACAAACAATCTCTCCCCCCCTAATGGTAAGAGAAATATCTGAAACAACGGCTTTTTTATTAAAACTCTTACTTACATTGTTAACCTTAATTTCTACTGTGTTTATCATAAAGTTAATTACATTTCCTTTTTATTATTAAATCATACTTACATTATGAAAATGCGAAGCATTTTACTAATGCCTACTAAATAACATTCAATACTACACTTTGTTGGTGTCGGCTATATTATATCACTATTTTCTATATTTGCAAATTAATATTTTAATATTTATTTGCACGAAATCTGCTGGTCATCAGTTAAGGATTCAGAAATCGACATTTGTGCATAACCGGTAACAAGCGCATTTCTTATATCTGGCGAACTTAATATATTTCCGCCTTTATATTTTCCGTTGCAGGTTATAAAATAGATACTTCTTTTTAGTGAAACACGCATTTTCTTGAGAATATCATGCGTAAGTGTGCAATGCCGCCTGCTTTCGATAATCTTTTTGGCATAGGTTATTCCTATACCGGGAACACGAATAAGTGTTTCATAATCCGCTTTATTTACTTCAACAGGATACATATCCATGTGCCTTAACGCCCATGCTGCTTTCGGATCGATATCCTCTTGTAAGAATGGTTCTTCATCTGGTGTTACATCGTCGGTTGAAAAACCGTACAACTGTATAAGTCGGTCAGCCTGATATAGACGCGCCATACGCCAGTAAGGTGTTTTGGTTAATTTTAAATCCTCATTTTCATAACCCTTTGCTTCGTATTTATATTGAAAAGCAGTATAATAAACGCGTTTTAATCGGTATTTATCATATAAAGCTCGTGCGAGTGTCATAATTGTTCGGTCATCTTCTTGAGTACTACCTGCCATAAGTTGAGTTGTCTGACTGGTAGCAAACTTCTGTTTTTCGAACTTAGCTTCCAGTATTTGCTCCGAGATATCATGCATTGGCGTTAATATATTCGTCCTGCTTTTTTGCTTTGCAATACGCTCGTAACCCGAGCTTTTTGCGACCTCAATATTAACGCTTAAACGGTTTGCATATTTTCCTGTTCGGGCAATAAGCAGCGAATCCGCACCAGGCATAACTTTAGCATGAATAAAATCGCTATAATAAAGTTCCTCACGCATAATTCGTACGCTCTCTGCTATCTGCTCCTGTGTATAATCCGCATTTCTATAAATAGCCGACGATACAAAAACACCGTGACCGTTTTCCTTGGCCATATTAACAGCCATATTTGCAACCTCTAAAGGAGAATTACAATAACTTTCGTTTTTCTCGACACGACTGCAACAGTTGAAAACGCAAGTACCTGATACATATATTTTAGGAATCTTAGGTGGGTTTGGTTTGGCTCTAATATCAGAAGCACACAGAATAGCTGTGTTTTCCGCATCACTGTCACTTCCAACCTCGAATTTTGCGTCTTCATTCATTAACGTAATTTTTTCTTCAAAACTTAATTGTTTTGGAATTATGATGTTCGACACAAAATTTCTCCTTTTATATAAATAATTCATTAATTTTGGTTAGCTAAGTTGAGGGATAATTTTCTGCTCAACTTAGCTACTTTTTGCTTATACTATTGCAGCAATTTTTGAAAAGAATTCTTCTTTAGTGTCACAAACGGTAAACACACCATTTAAAAAACCGAAAATCTTTCCTTCAAGCTCGGGACACTTTTGTACGCATTTGCCAATGCAGCCTGTGGTATGGTCTTTTGCCTTAACCATACCTTTCAACTCCGCAACATCAAAACCGGAACATTTCTTGCATACTCTAACCTTTTTTACTTCTGCCATATTTAATTCCTCCTGTGTTGTCATTTAAGAACGTATGTTCTTACGCTGCTATTATACTCCTTATTTTACACTTGTCAATAGGCTTTATTAAAATATTTATAATTTTTGTATGTTTTTTTATTGACAATTCTTTTTTATTAGATATAATAGTTTTTAGAACGTATGTTCTTAAAGGAGCGTATAATAGTGACATTGTATGAAAGTATGAAGTGGACCAATTTACAACTAATAAAAGGTAGAGTATTTACTCAAGAAGAAAAGCAAAAGATAACAAAGCATTTTTTAGATGGTGTAAGTGACGAAAAAACAGTCTTGCGTTTTCATAAAGGCGTTAATGCTCCAAGAGATGAAACCGGTGATTCAAGGCAAATGTATCCTTTGTTTTTTATACCTCCGTACAGAAACGAAGCTGACGGAACAAAAGGTGAAAAGTATAAAACAATTACTTGTGTAACACCAAAAACACATATATTATCCGCAAATGCCTATGAACTAGAGATAATAAGGATTTTAGCTTTACTTTCTCCCAATAATGAGAAGGTTGAAAAAATAGTAAACCGAACACTTGAACGACTTAAAACATCCTGCTTTGCAAATGAATGCTATATGGGTGAATGCTTTGAGACTTCACTAATTTCGCTTCGCTTTATTTGTACTGCCTGTCCAGAAAATGTGCAATGGCTTAAAAACTTAGTAAATAAGATAAGCAAGCATATTGACGATAAAAAACGCCATTCTGGTATATTATTTTATTATTGGCTCTGTTTTTCAGAAATGCCAATTGAACTTGCGGAATCGAAAATAATTCGATATAAAGATGAATTATTAAAACATATAAACCGCAGTTTTGTAATGAACAGCGAACAAAATAAAAATATGAGCTATTTATGTAAATATATTGTTCGAAATTGTCTTTCAAAGCTAGATGATTATGCTTTTCTTCAGAATAGAGACCCTTATATAAACGAAAAAGATGGACGGTTATACTTCCCTGTCGAAAAACAAAAAACATGAAAACGTTTTATCAAAAATAATTGTTCTCATTTCTCTTGTAAAATTTTTATACCTATGTTATAATTTATTAAATAACGAAAAGCAGATGTTTATATTGTAAATATGGGCGGCGAAAGTGATAAAAATAACGGCAGCAATTCTACAATTATGGATACATTATTAAAGTTCATAACTATTGAAAAACTTGGAGTGAATCTGCAAAATACCGATAATGTTAAGCAAGTCACTGTATTAACAGAACCTATACAAGCAGAATTAGGTACGGTTGAAATGCAATCTGATTTTTCAACCGATAATAAATAAACAGAAAGAAAGCCATCATTAAGGAATTTAGTCTAACAACTACCCTTGAATGATGGCTATTTTTAAATAATATTTTCTATAAAACCTAAGAAATTATATTTCCTTTTTCCAAAGACCGTGTAAATTGCAATAAGCAAATACAGCTATCGATTTTTCGTTATCAAGGCAAAACTCTACATTCGGTGCGTCCCCTGGTATAAGGTTCTTACGCTGACCACCGCTCTCTGTCTGTAGGTAAATCCACCCGATATAGTGAGCTTCGGTCATTGGATGGTCAACCGAACCAATGTTTACAACTACCTTATTATCATCAATATGTACAACAGGAATATGCTTTTCGTGACTGGCATCTACAGTATTAGCCTCAAGTAAGGTCATATGATCCCCACAGCAGGTAATCGGAGCACCGGAGTTAAATATCATTCCTATCAGATTTCCGCAGTGCTTACATATAAAAAATTTAGTTTCACTCATATAATTATTCTCCTTTTTCATTTTATATATCATATTATATCAGCAATTATTGCTAATATCAAGTGTTCTATAAAATTTTTTATTTTGTGACATAATCACAGAATTATATGATAAAATGGGTATAATGAAAATGTAAATTAAAATATCTTGAAAAAGGAGAAATGAAAATGGCAGTTTTAACAATAACAAAAGAGAATTTCGACACGGAGGTAATTAAATCCGAAAAGACAGTGCTTCTAGATTTTTGGGCAACCTGGTGTGGTCCCTGCCGTATGGTAGCTCCTATTGTTGAGGAAGTTGCTACAGTTGCAACCAATAAAAAGGTTGGCAAGGTTAATGTTGATGAGCAACCTGAGCTTGCAAGCCAATTCCAGGTAATGAGCATCCCGACTTTGGTAGTAATTAAGAACGGCAAAGTTGTAAATACAGCAGTTGGCGTAAGATCAAAAGAAGCATTACTTAAAATGCTTGAGGTATAATAACCTAAAACATAAAAGGTCTGTGAAAACAGTCCTTTTTTATTGCTAGTCTATTTTCTTGCTATAATTACCGATGCTCCATTAATGCAAGAAACCAAATTAACATCAGAAAATCCTGCAGTTTTCAACAATAATAATTAATGTTCTGCGGTCAACGGTGTGTCAAAATGAACAAAAATATCATCAGCTATGTTTTCTGCTTTTCGTTTTTTTTCACAAGCGTAAAACAATATTTCCTCTTCTTCATCACAACAGGCAAGATAATCTACTTCAATATATTGTCCACTTGCTTTTAAAGCACTATATAATTTTATAAATAAATCCAGTTTTTTATCTGGTTGAAAATGATGAAGTGTTTGAAAGGATATTGCTGTATCGAAAAACTCAACCTTAATATAAGCTTTAAAGTAATCATCACATATCAAGTCTAGATTTTTTGTCGGATGTTTAGATTTAAGCTTATTTTACATAGCTTCTGATAAATCAATTCCTGTTACCTTTATATCTGTAAATATTTTAAAAATTTCATCAAGTTCCAGTCCAGTTCCGCAACAACCAATATCTAAAAGTGTTTTTGTATTTTTAGGAACTAACTGTGTCATATATTTATACGCTTCACTCCAGATAGACATATGTTCTTCGTATGAACAGACTCTATCCCTGAAAAAAGAACTCATTTCTTCGAGCTTTCACGACTCATTATCGTTAATACATAGTTTTAAATCGTTCACGTATTTATTTATATTTTCTCTGATAATTATTTTATCCATGTCTTTTCTCCAATGATGTAAAAAATAATATTTTTTGCTTTGAATACCACTCTTCAACTATGTTTTTCATACCAAACGCTCAAGCTTTTGCATATCAATGATTTTTATACCGCCACGGGATAGCTCGACTATTTTTTCCGAAACAAAATATTTTAGCATACGCGAAACGACTTCCCTTGCACTGCCCATGTATTTAGCCACTTGTTCGTGTGTAAGCGAAATGGTATCTCCGCCTGTTTTTTTAATTTCTTCTGAAAGAAAAAGCGCCAGTCTGCGGTCAAAAGACATAAAAAGTATCTGCTGTATTGCCCACATTACATTGGAAAAGCTGGTTGTCGCAAGTTTATAAGCATAACACTCGACATAAATATTGCTGCTCATAAGTTTTGAAAAAGCTGCAGCACTCAAAATTATAACCTCGCTGTCCTCTTCTGCGTCTACAAAAACCTCGAAGGTAATGTTTTCAATAACACAGGAAGCTGACAAAACGCAAACATCGCCATCAAATATTCTGTAAAGGGTTATTTCTCTTCCCTCTTCCGAAAGCAAATAAGTACGCAGCGAACCGCTTTTTACAACCATAAGACCCTTACATACGTCGCTGCCGTTGTGTATGTTCTCGCCTTTAGAATATGTAACGGTATTTGTATGTCTTTCCAACATTTCTTTTTCACTATCGGATAAGTGGTCATAAAACGAAAAATACTTTTTATAGTTTAATGATTTTTCCTTTTGCTGCATCTCGTCACTCCCTTAATATACATCGGTGATTATATATTATTCTCATTATATAATAATAATTCTAAAAATTCAATACGGTGCTTCCAGCTAAGTCAGCACCGTAATTTTTATTTATTTTTCTGTTTCATCAGATATAATAGAAAATAAAGGTTCATAGTCTTCGTCGCATCTATAAACTTTTTCTTTTACTGGTGTCATTTTTTCAAGTAAACTTATGCAACGACTTTTAATAAAATCTACAACACCACAGGTAAATCCTAATGCTAATATATAAGTTAAACATATAAATAATGGTATTATAAGGCTCTGATTATCATTATCTTTAAAAAAGTGCATGGTAAATGATCTTGCTATTATAAAGATAAATATTCCAGCAGCACCGGCAATCGTAGTTGCTTTGGTATTAGAGTATTTTCCTCTTCTTATCCTTCTTTTAGTAGTTAAATAAAAAATTATTGCAGCTATAACATCTCCACCAAACATAAAAGGTAAAATCCAAATACCGATATTACTATTATTTTTTATTAATGAATAAGACAATATAGTAAATAAAAATGATAAGTATAATGTTATATTCCCTTGAAGAATAAAGAGATATTTTTTATTATAAACTTTTTGCATTATAAATTGTACTGTAAAATATGTTATATATAAATTACCTAGTGTAAAAATAATTATATTAACAATATTAAACAAATGAAATATTATACCAATAATATCTACTATCCATAATATAATTGTTAGTAAAGATCCCTGTAATCTTGTTACCGGTTTATGCCCAAATTCAATAAAATCAATAATATTTCCTTCCGGTACGAAACTTATTATATCTTTCAAAATTGTAATCTCCTAATATATGAATCATAAATATTGTTATTCTTTTACACTATTGTAGCATTAAAAATAAAATTCGTCAATAAAAAATCCAAAGTAATTAAACTTTGGATTTTAATATTTGTTAATTTATATCTGTTCAAGAATCTTTTCAGTTATTTCTTTTGTTGTAAGCTTTCCGCCGATGTCTGCGGTCAGGCAACCATTGTTCAATACTGCTTCGACAGCGTTTTCAATCTCTTTAGCTTCTTTTTCAAGTTTAAAGGAATAGGAAAGCATCATTGCAACAGAGAGGATGGTTGCTATAGGATTTGCAATGCCTTTTCCGGTGATGTCGGGAGCAGAACCGTGAATAGGCTCATACATTCCCCTTTTAGTTTCGCCGAGTGATGCTGAAGGTAGAAGACCTATTGAGCCTGTAAGCTGCGAGGCTTCGTCGGAGAGGATGTCTCCAAACATATTTGAGGTAACTATTACGTCGAACTGCATTGGATAGCGGATTAATTGCATTGCACAGTTATCAACCAGCATATCGCTGTATTCGATATCAGGATATTCTTTCGAAAGTCTGTGCATAACCTCTCGCCATAATCTTGAGCTTTCAAGCACGTTTGCCTTATCAACGCTTGTTACCTTTTTGCTGCGTTTTTTTGCGTATTCAAAAGCCACACGACCTATTCTCTCAATTTCGTTAACGCTGTATGTCTCGGTGTCAAACGCTTCTTCTCCGCCTTCGCCTTGTGTTCTGCCACTTTTTCCGAAATACATTCCGCCGATAAGTTCTCTTACGATTACTATGTCGAAGCTCTCGGCGTTACGAAGCGGACAGCGTTCTTGCAACGCTCCAAAAAGTTTTACAGGACGTATGTTAGCATACAAGCCTAATTCTTTACGTAATCCGAGTAAAGCTCTTTCAGGACGAAGATGCCCGGGAAGCGAATCCCATTTAGGTCCTCCGACCGCACCTAGAATAACACTGTCACTTTTAAGAACAGCATCTATAGTAGACTGCGGAAGTGGAACACCATGCTCGTCAATAGCACAACCACCAGCAAGTAACTCGGTGTAAGTAACCTTGTGTTTGTATTTTTCGCATACCTTGTCAAGTACCTTAGTTGCAGCATCTACTATTTCCGGACCTATTCCGTCACCTTTTACTAGTGCAAGATTTAGTTTCATAATTTTACTCCTTTCTGAATTATTGGTCTTACTTTTTTATAAGACCGCTGTTTAAAGCCTCCACAAGACCACCTGCGGTGATTATTTGTTGGATAAACACAGGAAAAGGCAGAGTCTTGTATGTTTTATTCTGTGTAATATTATTAATTGTACCGCTTTCGAAATCAACCTCGATATTGTCACCCTCAGCAATTTCTTCTGCGGCTTCACTACATTCTATGATAGGTAGCCCGATATTTATAGCGTTACGATAAAAAATTCTTGCAAAATTCTTTGCTATAACAAGAGAAA
>Ga0209417_1004919_pt1 | contig 15348 bp, 6 predicted proteins | sample RifGroF2_FD_184002 | JGI IMG/M metagenome (GOLD analysis project Ga0209417, IMG submission 184002) | Groundwater microbial communities from Rifle, Colorado, USA - Groundwater F2 (SPAdes) (version 2) | ecosystem: Environmental > Aquatic > Deep subsurface > Groundwater | place: Rifle, Colorado... | reverse complement strand
TCCTTTAAAGTCAGTCATCATGGTAGTGAACACTCGACTCCTATCGAATTAGTCAAAGAGGGATTACAGGATAATGCCGTTGCTCTCATCTCTTATGGTAATAATGAATATTTCCATCCTACGCCGATTATTTTATCGCGACTATATAACACAAAAAATGATACAAATAATCGTCATAAAATAAAAAAATTATATTTTACAGGAAACTTATATAAAAATGATCTTGATAACAAAAAAGTATTAAAAAATCGAAAAAACAGAGCTATTGATATCACCAGCCTTAAAATGCTGGCTACCCCCGCTCCTGAAATAGGACAAGATTCAGAAAAACAACAAAGAAATTTATGCCCAGGAAATGTTGTTTTAACTGTCAGCTATAATGCCACTGCAGGGAAATGGAAAATGGATATCAATTACGATCTCTTTAATTTTTCTTCACAAAAAGCAGGTGCAGGCGACGCATATTATGTTAGCCCTATTTTTTTTCAAGAAGCAGTAAAGAGCGGCATAAAAACTCAGAAAGCGACGAGAGCAAGACAAGTTTCTAAAATTAGTAATGATTTTGCCAGAGCAGCTTCTATATTGATTTTTGGCCATTTGAAATCAGAACAGTATATAGATGAAACTGGAAAAGTTTTAAAAACAAAAAGCCTTTTAGATATGAAAAATTGCCTTGAAAATTATTGTAAAAATGAAGTGGCTGCATTATTTAATCGATCAAGGTTAGCTCGGCTCGCAAAATTTGATTCGGGTGACGCGATTGTTTCTATACATAGTAGATTAGATGATCTTTTCTTGGTCAAGGAAAATTTTAAAAAAATTCGGGCCATCTTCCAAACCGCTGTATCCACAGAAGTGAGTGAAAAATATAACATCGCTAAAATAACTGATGCGATTAAACAATATGGTTAGTGTTTTCTATAAAAAAGACATTGTCTTTGATGAAATAAATACCTAATGAGCATTGCTCTATGCGAGAAGCTTATGATTGATTTAAGAACATTAATAGCCGCCTGTGAGAAGAGAAAAGTAAAGAATCAATATATCTTTTCTCTTCAAAATCTCAGTGACTTTTCAGCATTTCCTGATTTTCAACGATTCTTAAGCACTTTTTCTGAAGATCGTCCATTGACTATTACCATAACGCCCTTACCCGTGTTTAATTTATCTCCAGATAATAAGCAATTAATTATAAAAGGTAATTTTAACGTTATTTGGCCTGTTCTGGGTACAACATCCGAGATAACTCGCTCCAATAAAGAAGTAAAAGTAGATAATGCACTACTTGAAGTAACCGTAACAATTTTAGAAGATATCAATTTAGGTTTGGCTATTTCTGCGAAAACGCCGGGTGTATTTGATGGTGTTTTAGGAATAGCTGGATACGATAATGATAACCTTTGGACTTTTTCGCTTACAAGCAGTGGAAGTTTTGGACAAAAAAGATTCGATGAAGTCATTTTATTGATAGGAGGAGATCCTGGATTACTTCGTATTCCTTCATTTGAAGAAAGTATATTTTCCAATATATCCATAAAGAATTTTATCGTGGGCGTTGACCCCAGAAATATACGGCCTTCCTCTCTAAATTTTTCCGCTCAATCCGATGAAACAAAAACATGGGAATTAATAAAGCTCAGTGAAAACAAGTTTATTTCATTAAAAAAGGTTGGATTTGAATATTTATGTTCTCATCAAAATATGGCCGATAATACCGTCAGTACCTCTTTTGGTGGAAACATTCATGGAACCATTGATATCGCTGATAAAGAATTAGAGATCATCCTTCACTTTCAAGCAGATGATTATTTTAAGATTGAGATTATTTCTGATGAGAAAGAAGGCTTTTTAAATATCCAAAGTCTGGCTGAACTTTTTGGTGGGCATGATCTTGTTGTTAGCATGCAAAACATAGGGTTTAACTTTAGCATTACTGATATCAGTATAGATTTTGATCTCAAAGAAAAACGATTCACTGAACTGTATATTGAAAGTTATTTAACGATCAAAGACATAAAAATAGAAATTATCGCCTGGCTACCCGACTTCCGTTTTTCAGGTATGTTAGCCAGTGAAATCCAATTAGATTTCAAAAGCCTGTTTGAAAAATATAATCTTCCAACACTAGGCATTCCTAACATTGTTATTGATGAACTTAGAATCGATGCGGCACCAAAAGATAAAGCATATGGATTCTGGATAGACATTTACACAGACTGGGACATTATTAAATTATCAGACGATAATTATTTTAGTTTAGAAAATATCAATATCAACATCAATTATGCTAATGAAAAAGTTTTCGGGTCTATTTCAGCTACCATCGCTATTGCCGATGTTGAAATTCTTTTAAGTGCGTCTCGACCTGAAACTGGTGGCTGGGAGTTCAGAGGAAACACACTAGAACACTCAAAAATTCTTATAGGTGATTTAATTGAAAAATTATCTCAAAAAATAGGAAACAATCCAGATATTAAATTACCTGCCCCTCTCAAAAGTTTAGAGATTGAAAATTTAGGGATGAGTTTTGTAACAAGTGAAGACACAAAAGATTTTAAAGTATATGGTGAAATCAAATTTAACGTTGATGAAAAAGAAATAGATTTAGGGCTTTCTATAGAAATTTGCAAAAAAGCAGATACCTATAAAGGCAATTTTGGCGGAAAATTAGTTATTCGTGATTTGGTTTTCGATGTTAAATTTTCTGGGAACGCAAATGATAATTATTTCATTGCCACATACAGCCATACAGAAGGTATCATTGAAAAAGACACTTTATCAACGCTCACCCCAGATCCTGATGGATTATTTAGAGAGTTAACTAATAAAGGCTATATCAATGACAACGGCATACTACAAGATGAATTCAAGAAATTAACTTGCTTCTATCAAATGAATCTCGATACGCCTTATCAAAGCAATAAAGAAAAAATATTTAACACCCTGCGAAACTGCCAACATAAAGATCTTAATGTTAAAGAATTAATTAAAAAGGTTTCCACAGATTTTGCGGAAATGATTCCCGATGATTTAGAAATCGGTTTAAAAGATGTTTTATTTTGTTTTAGAAAAGATAACACTAAAAGGGGTTTTATATTAGGAATAGACATTGGGACTCATATCAATCTTTCTCATTTGCCTCTTATTGGACAACAATTATCGCCTGATAAATCTATCAATGTAGATGATTTTCAAGTACTTATTTTATCAAATGATTTTACACAAACTGAAATTGGCAATTTTAACAACTTACTGCCGCCAAGTGTAACCCGATTACCTGCAAGAGATTCTTTCCGAGGAATAGAAATAAGTGCCGAAATGAAATTAGGAGAAGAAGCAAGAACATTAACGCTACCTATTTCATCACATAAACCAACACCCGCCAAAAAAGAATTATTCCCATTAAGCACGCCTAGCCTTTTGAGCAATGATGCCACAACAACGAGTGATAACACCAAGTGGTTTAATTTGAAAAAATCTTTAGGGCCTATTTATTTTGATAAGATAGGCGTTACTTACAAACAAAGTAAAGTATGGTGTTTAGTCGATGCTTCATTTTCTATTTCTGTATTTAAGATAGACTTAGAAGGATTCAATATTCGAATGCCTTTGAGCGTACCGCTTAAAGCACCCGATTTTGGAATAGAAGGTTTAGCGCTAACCTATAAAATGGATCCTTTAGAAATCAGTGGTGGCTTTAGAAATTTCCCATTGGATCCCCCTGATTTTAGATTTGATGGGGAAGTGCTCATTAAAGCGAATGCATTTTCGTTTTCAGCGATAGGCTCTTATGCAAATTATCAAAACAACACCTCTCTTTTTATTTTTGCTTTATTGAATTATCCATTAGGCGGTCCTTCTTTCTTTTTTGTGACCGGTTTAGCGGGGGGATTTGGTTATAACAGCAAATTAAACTTACCTGATATCGATGGTGTTGCCGATTTTTCTTTAGTTAAAGCAGTTTTCCCAACTAAAAATCCTTTTTCGAAACCAAATAACTTAAGCCAAGTGATGCAATCGATGGGAAATGATATCTGTTTTTCTTGCGGTGAATATTGGATAGCAGCAGGCGTAAAATTCAGCTCCTTTGAATTGATGCAATCTTTTGTGTTACTCAATGTCCAATTTGGAAATAGTTTAGAAATAGCGCTCTTAGGCCTTTCTCAATTATCTATCCCCCCTAAAATTCCTCAACCTATTGCTTATGCAGAGCTCGCCATAGAAGTTTATTTTTCTGCCGATAAAGGCATTTTAGAAGTATGCGCTAAGTTAACTTCCGCTTCTTATATCTTTTCTAAAGATTGCCACTTAACCGGCGGTTTTGCGTTTTATCTTTGGTTTAAAGGAACAGAATCCGGGGATTTCGTTGTCACATTAGGAGGATATCATCCTCATTTTGTAAAACCTCCTCATTACCCCATTGTCCCTCGATTGGGATTAAATTGGGCAATCGGCGATCTTTTAACAATTAAAGGTGGTATCTATTTTGCATTGACTCCTAATGCACTGATGGCAGGAGGTGCTTTAGAAGTTTTATTTCATTGTAGTGCGTTAGATGCTTGGTTAATTGCTTATGCAGATTTCCTTTTAGCTTGGAAACCTTTTCATTATGAAGTGGCCATTGGCGTTAGCATCGGTGTCTCTGTTCATTTAGATATATGGATTACTGTCATCAAATTCACGCTACAGTTAGGTGCACAACTTGAATTTTGGGGACCAGAATTTGCTGGTAAAGTCTGCATTCAATTATGGATTATTGAGATTACTATTTCATTTGGAGATAGCAATCCTGGAAAACAGCCCATTGAATGGGAAGAATTTAAAACTTCTTTTTTACCAAAAAGCAATCTTCCCAGCAAAACAATGCAAAACGCTACGAGTACGGAAATAGTGGTGTGCACCATCAAAGCAATCGATGGACTTATCAAAGAAATCTCATCAGACAAAAAAGATAATGATAATATTGATTGGCTGATTAATCCCGAAAACTTTAATCTATTAACTAACGCTTCTATTCCTTCCAAAAATGCTTCTTTTAATAACAAAGATCAAAAAACAAAAAGTGATACTCATTGGAATGAAAATTTTGGTGTTGCGCCTGTAGACATAAAACCAGAAGAAATAGATACAGCGCATAAAATAAGCCTCACGAAATTTGACGAAGACCAACAGAAATTCGTTGAATATTTCGACGAAAACAGGCTTGAAATTACGCCCGTCATTCGAAAAATGCCAACCGCTCTGTGGGGAACAAAATTAAAACAAGAATTAAATGATGATAGATTGATCGATAATGCTTTAGCGGGCTTTAATATTATTCCTAAAAAATTAATCGCTGAAAAAACCTTACCGATCAACTTGCAAACACTATTATTTAATCCTCAAACATTGAATTTTAAGTGGCAACGAATTTTAGATTTACCTGAAAAAAGCGATTACGATCAAAAGCAAGCATTTGAAATATTAAAATCCACGATTAAAGAAAATAGCGATAGAGAAAACATCTTGGCCCAGTTAAAAAGCGCTCAATATATAGAACCTAATTATAATTTACAGTTAACTCATTTTAGCAGAGAAGCCGATTCTTTTTTAGTTGCTGCACCTTGGCTTTGCTTCCTAGATGAAGATAAAGAAATTAAATTTCAGCCAAGAAGCTTTACAATAACCGATGAGGAGAACCGATGTGGCTGAAGAATTAAAAGGTAAAGTAACTTTCACTCAACATCTCTTACCCTCACTGGAGACAGGGAAATATCATATTAGTGTAGAACAAACTGTAAAAATCGATAAAAAAAGCGTAAACGATACATTTAAAACCGAAAATACATTTGCTGTCGTCACAGAAAGAACGAAAATAAATCCCGCGGAAATTCATTCTGTTTTTCCAGCAGATAACAGTGTTGGAGATTTTCAACAAACTTTACCTCATATCGTTTTAACGAGAAGCACTTTCCCTTGGGAGCGAATTGTAGCTAATACTATTCCAGAAGAGGAATCCAAGGACAAAGCAAGTTGGCTAGCACTATTGTTATTTACAGAAGAAGAAACGGTTGCTGAACTAAACACAATAAAACTAGGTGATCTCTTTCCCAAGCAGATTAACCCTCAAAGCAATTTGCCTGATGATACACTCTCTTATTTTGATTCACTGAGCAAACCTGAAGAAATAGGAAAACATTTAGATTATGGTGAAATGCTCGATGATAGCTGTCAAGCAATTGATATTCCTGTTAATTTATTTAACATGCTCATTCCCTGTATCAATGATTTAAAAAAGCTCGCGCACTTGAGAACAGTTAATATCACGAAAAAAGAAATGATTAAAAAGAACAATCTGTCGAGTGAGGGGATTGACGAAGAGGCAAATTTTTCAATCATAATCGGTAATAGACTCCCCCAAATCAACCAAAGAAACACCGTGTATCTTGTTTCTCTAGAAAATTTTGGTGGATTCCTACCCGACGAAAACTACAACTCAAAAATTCCTCAAAACAAGAAAAACATTCGGTTGCTCTTTTTAAAAAAATGGAGTTTCAATGCTGTAAAAGAAGAAATAAATTTTTTATCTACTTTAAAAAACCTGAATCAAAAACCCATCACTTTTAAAATGCCAGAAAATTCAATGATGACTAACGAAACATTAAAAAAAGCATTCGCTTTTGGATTTTGTCCTTTACCTCATCATTCCCGATCAGGTGACAAAACTTTTTCTTGGTATAGAGGACCGCTTGTTCCTTACCAGATAAAAAAATTTATAGCCCCTCCTTATCCATGCTCAGATGCGCTAACGCTTTATAACCCAAAAACTGGATTACTGAATACCTCTTATGCTACAGCATGGCAGTTAGGAAGACTCTTGGCTTTAAGCACAAAATCATTTTCACAAACACTGTATAATTGGAAGAAAAAACTTAAACAAAATGCCTACCATTTATCATCTTGTAAAAAACTCCTAACAAACACTGTTGCACAGAAGCATAATCTGAATAATATAAGTTTATTAACCAAGAAAAACTATCTATCCATCATAATAGATGATTTTAAACAAAACATGAGCGCATTTCTCAATCAAAAAAAGGTGAAGGGAAAATGAACCTTAACATAAATAATATTACCGAAAATTTTATTTTTTCTGAAAATGAAGAGATTCCGCTAGATATTACAAATTGGATTGGCACACTTAAATTATTAGTAGGCGTACCTATTAATTATATTATTCCAAACATAAATATGTTGCCGCCTGAATCAATTAGATTTTTTTACTTGGATCCCAATTGGATAGAAAGTCTAGCGGATGGCGCTTTGAGTTTATGTCGTGTTACAAATCTAGATCATCAAGTTGATGTATTTCACCATAATATGCTTCATGCGCAAGCTAATAAGACGGCAGCAAATTACAGGAAAAGTTTATTTAAAAGCACCAACAAGTCTACAGATAATACAGAAACTGAAGATGATCCTAATCCTGATTTGCTAACAGGATTTATTTTACGCTCTTTAGTCGTAAAAGATTATCCTGGAATTGAAGTAAATGTTTACGCTAAAAATAATGAAGAGTTAAAAATACGCCGTTTAGAAAAGCTATCCCCTGATATTTTAATCGGGATTGTTCAAGGAGAACTATACTCTTTGAAAATCCATCAAGCACCAGAAGCCTTACATTTTGGCATTGACTGTATCACAGACGATGGAAAAGGATTCAAAAAAAATCTGAGAACTACTGACGAAGGAAAAATCAAAGAAAGCCAAAAAGTTATTCATTTCAGAGAGGGTGATAAAAAAGTATTACCTATTAGCGCTCTATCTGAACAAATGCGGGAAGATTTATCGTTACCTAAAGATAAGTTTACATCAGCAGAATTTGCTTTAGAAATGATAGAAGGCCTTAAATTAATAGAATTTTCTTCAGATCAATAAAGAGTGAGTATTTATGGGCAGTGAAAATAATAAGCTTATCGTTCCAATGAATGTTGAAGCTTTGTGTGTTGGAAATACCTTAACAGAAACAACTTTTTGTGGGCCTACCGCTGACTTTTCTGATTTACCTCGATATGATGCTCAAAAAGGCTATATGGTTGGTAAACCTTATATTCACGAAAGTATCAATCGTTTCGCGACAGAAACATTCAAAGTAGGAATTCATCTTCATTGGGCACTTCCTGAAGCTTTAACGAAAGGGTTAAAAGAACAAACCTCAGAACAAATAAATTTTCCTGCTGTACCTAATCGTTGGCTAATCACAAGACTTCATCAAACTAATCGAGACCCTCAAAATCCTATTATCGATATTAGAAATTGGATCTTAGAAAGCGATTATCTTCCGAACAACAGTGAACCTATGCTCAGTGATATCACACCTATTTCTATTCCTGATAACACCAATAAAAATCAATGTTTTAATTTTTTAGGCAGAGTTTATCCTTTAGAAAATTATGCTCAAGAAAAAGGAAAAGGATCATCGTTTCAAACGCTAACAGGTAAAAAATTCACTGTAATAGGTTATGGCGAAATAAGTTTTGCTGCTTATTATCCAAATTGCAGAAACATATTTGGTTTTTATGATAATTTAAAAGACTTGATAAATCATGATCCGGATAATAATCAAATTACTTATACGGTGATTGGGTGGTACACGGATCCTAATGATGATCCATTATCAAAAAAAGATATTAATTTTATTGAAAATATCTACAAATGGACTTTTAATGACAAAACAAAATTACCACAAAGCACGATCTGTCATGGCAGTGTTCAAAATATAAAATGGGATCCTCATTTCGATTACTTTAAAGACGAATCAGAAAACGAAATAAGAGTTTCTATCGGAAATAACGTAGCTGAAGCATTATCTGCTTTGATCGCCAACGATCCTTCCGTAAAAGACAAATCAAATGCGGAATATCTTTTAAATGCTTTACAAACAGGGCTGATTTCTAAAACTCAAAGCGATCCAGACTGGATTTCTAAGCTTGATGAAGAGATGCATATGCGTGCTTTTTCTTTTTCCAAAGCAGATGTGATATGGGTTATCAATCACAAAAAAGACAAAAGCGCATCTCAAGAAGAATCACCTGATCAACTCATTCAGTTACCCAAAAATATACATTTCAATTTAACAGAAGAAATTATGCATGACTTAAATGCCTTAAACATTTCTCAAGATAACTACAATAAACTAATAAGAGAAATCGATACAAAAAAAAATCAATTATTTTTTGATTGGTACAAATATACTGTTAAGTTATATGCGCATGACACAGAAAAAAGCTTTGAAGCATTAAAAAAACTCGGCGATGAAACAATTGATATAAATATTCTCCATGCCTATTTAAAACAAGCTATTAATATTTTAAACGAGAAAACTGATCAATTAAATAATGCTTCTATTACTATCACAAACCAAGTTGAAGCATTAAAAAAATCTATTGCGGATTTGGGCAATGTGAAACGTGACGACTTCTTAAATATAGTTGAAAACCCATTAGCGCTGTTTACTAATTTAATCAATAATGGTTACCTCAATCAGGATGGCGTTATACAAAATAAATTTCAGCAATTGAAGGAATGGACAGAATTATTATTAGATCCCCCTTATGAAAGCAAGAAAAAAGAAATATTCTCTATTCTAGATGCTATCAATGCTTTAAAAGACGCTTATATATTAACGACTACTGAAGGAGCACGGTTTTGGCAAACCAATAATCCCGTCATCTTATTGGGGGGAGAAGATGTAAGACCTTCATGTCGATACGGCGGGGATGATAAGTTTTATAAAGATGGGAAATTATTTTGTCGATTGGAAGATACAATTACTTCACAGGTTTCTATCCTCAATGAAGATAATGCGCCTTTCACAATCAATACTCAAGATTTCGATTTTCTGCCTAATTTAAATGATCTTCCTTTTTCAAAAGAATGCAGTCTCTTAATTGCCGAAAGTATTTTACTCAACCCATATAACACTAACTTTATTACTACTGTACTTAAGAAGAAAGGTGGGGATAAAAATCCTGCCGTATTAGATTTTTCAGGAACAGTAAAAAATATCCAAATCGCTTTGGATAACTATTTATCTCATTCTGACAATAACAAGAAAATATCCTTTCAGGGAACAGCGCCTAACTTATTGGCGCTCAATCGCTGGGGAAAAAACCCATGGATTCCTCTCTTTCTTAATTGGTCGATAGATTATTACCCTATTCAATATATCGCACCAACCTCTGAAATCAATTATGAAGAAAATTTTATTTTAGAAAATTATGAGTTTTCTGAAAACGGAACAGATTTAATTTTAAGTAAAGATAATTTTAATTTAAACGTAACATCTTACAGCAGAACTATCAGCTTAAATAAAAATGTGTTCACGAGTTTAAACAATGAACTTGATGTTTATTTAAAATATTATTCTGAAGACGAAGAATTAAAAAAAATTCGCCGAGAATTAACAGACCTTCCCATTTTAGCTCAAGCGTTGAACGGATTTAATGAAGCATTAGTTATGCAAAAGAATGAAATACAACTTGAAATTCGTGATCCTTTTTCCTCAGATATAAAATTCACTCATAAAATAAAAGACGCTGTTGGAAACAATAATACGGCTTCTCCTATGTTCTTAGAGGCTTACAACCCCATCAGAGGTGGTTTTTTGAAAATCGCAAACGTTCATTTAATTGACGCCTTTGGAAGAATAAAAAAAATAAAAATGGAATACGCAAAAATTACCCCCGCCCAAAATCTAACCTCACCCAACCCTCATTTTATAAATTATGCTTATTTGCCTCCTCGCCTCACTCAACCCTGTCGACTCCTGTTCAAATGGTTATCTGCAAATGATGATCAAATGCAATCTAATAGTTATTATTCAAGCAGCCCTATTTGTGGTTGGTTATTACCTAATTTCTTAGAAAACAATTTAATGATTTATGATCAAGAAGGAAAGTTAGTAGGCACCTTTCAACTCAACGCAGAAAAAACCAAACTACTTTGGTTTTTTCCACCTGTTGTTGATGAAAAGACTCTTACGATGGATGATGAAACTATTCATAAAATCAAGCAGCTCGTAAACAATACTCATTTGCAAAAATTTATTATTAATTTAATACAGCAGCCAACGACTTTTTTTGTAGACTTCATGATTTCAGCTGAAAAGATGCTCTTATTCATAGAACCAGCTAGCTATAGAGAAAATCAAGGGCAATCGTTGCTCATAGGAAAACCCTTGGTACTAATAAGAACATCTTTGAACTTAGAACTCTATGGAGATGCTTTTTGCGAACAAAGTTGGAACGCACTGGCAAAGGATATCAATGCCGATAAAAGAACAAAAAGAGATTTTGATAAAGTAAAATTTCCTATAAATCTGGGAGCTCAAACTCAAATAAATGATGGATTAATCGGGTATTTTAAAGAAAAAGACAATCAAACAGATTATTCTACTTTTTATACCCATGGGACTGACGCCACTGTTTCAAAAGGAGTGACAAAACCCTCTAAAGATACATTACTACTCGATTGCGAAAGCACTGACCCTACCAAATTAACTTTGGTGATGGACCCATTTGGAAGTGTTACTGCTTATTCAGGTATTCTCCCCTCAAAAAGCATTTCAATACCACCCTATTATTACACAAATATACTTAAGAATATTTGTACGGCCTTCTTAACCGCTCCTGTTTTATATGGCACTCAAGGACTCACAATCCCCATTTCACAAGAAAATAATTATTTTTGGAGTTTTTATTTTACAGACGATGAGAAATGGCAGGAAATTATCCCTACTACAAACACAGGCATACTGAATTATTCTCCACAAAAATTAATAGAAGGATGGCTAAAATTAAATGAAAAAAATGACTGATTTTTTAGAATGCATTTAAGCACCAACATAAGGATTTACACTCATGAATAAGAAAGAAAAAAAGAAAGAAATATCTTTAAAGCTAGCAGCATTCAAGCCAGAACTCGGATTTACTGTAAGCAATGCAGAGTCTGGTGGGAAACCACTCATTTACATTACAAAGAACCCTACACTGAATAAATTAAAATTTAGTATTGCGAATCAAACGAATAAAAAGATTATCCTCAAGTCGCAAGAATCTAAATTTAAAATTACTTTTGGACGACTTTTAACAAGTAATGAAATAAGAAACATACAGATATCAATAGAAGGCGAAAACTGGGATACTCTTTTTTTAGAAGAAAATAACATAATCTCTTTAGCCTTAACACCAAAGCAAGATATCAACTTTGATCCTTCTTGCATTTTTACATTTTTTTTAAATAATTTACTCGCTTCTAACCAACCCACCTCTGATAACTTTACTGTGTGTTATGAGAATATAGGAATACTGGATGATGACTGTTACGTTATCAAATTATTTTTGCAAAACCCTCCCGCAGAAGAGTTAAAAGATTTAACTCAATCTTTAATATGTGATTGGCTGGATAGAAACTATAAGATTGTTTATACAACGGAAGAGGAAGAAGAGCCTATTTCGAACAAGATTACGTTTCATATAACTAATAAAGGATTCAGTGCATTAGTAGATAAACCCTTTGGCGCAGAAAAACCCAGTTTTAAAATTTCTTTTTTAACGATAGCCCGCCCTGCTAAATCAGAAGCAAATCCTAATGCAGGATATAACGCTTTAACCTATCATGACCTAGCGAAAGACGTTTATATAAAACCGATCAGCAATGCGAAAGAAAACTGGGAAGCAATACCGGGTGATGGCATAGAAAATCAGAATTTAATTTGGGAACTCAAGCCTTTAAGCCCAGAAATATTAGAAGCAGGATCTTCTATAGAAGTCAGCTTGGAAAATATTAAAACTTATTTGCCGCCTTACATTACTACTATGTATATTCAATATACCAATATTCCTGGTTACAATGATGGTTATATCGCTTTATCTATAGAAAAAAGGCGCCCTATACCAGGCATACTAAGCTTTTATGCAGATGCAGTTAACATAAAACCAGAACAAGAAATCAGTTTATCTTGGAATACTTTTGCAGTAGACAGATTGGTACTCAGTTATTTTGAAGATGGCAAAGTTAATAGTTTCGATAGTAAAAAAAATGAAATAAAAATAGTTGAGGATAGTTACAAATTAAAACCTGAGACTGCTACCATCTATACGTTAACGGCTTATAAATTGGATAAAATGATAGATCAAAAACAATTATATATCGCAGTTCATGAAGACTTTTCTTTTGCTATGGAGGTTACCCCTTCAGAAAGTGCAGTAGGAGGAAAAATCAATATGATTTGGTCTATAAAAGGCTCGTCTAAAGATTATTGTATTCTTAACCCTGGTGAACAGATGTTGCCTTTAAAAGGGAAAAAAGAAGTCATAGTGAAAGAAACCACCCTTTTTTCAATGACGGCCTTTAATAACAAAAAAGAAGTAACTCAAGAGAAGACCGTGAAAGTTTATCCTCCCACTATAACAGAATTTTCTTATTTTTGTTTATTGCCTGGTAGAGGGGCAGTTATAGAATCCTATATATCTTGGGTCACGCATTACGCAGATGCTTGTTTTATAAAAATTTCTTCTCAAGACGGGGAAATGATAAATCAATCAGTAGCCCAAAACGGGGATCGCTATAAAATTTCAATTGATAATAAAGATAGAAAAAGAGTTTTATTAACCTGTCAATTGATATGCATTAGCCCTGATGGGACAAAGCAAATAACACAGAAAAAAGATATTGATATTAATCCAGCGGTAATATTTCACGATCAATAGATGGGTAGTGTTAAAGTGCAGCAGTCTCAACTTAATCTGTAAAAATCACATCGCCACTTGCTTTTAAAAAGTCTAAGGCATTGGCTTCACATAAACAAGCTAAAGCGTCAAATCCAGCGATTAGCCGGATTATTTCAAGCTCACATGACGGCAGCCGTTTTTTAGCCTGTATCCTAAGATTTAATTTAATTCACGATAAACGCGCTTATGCTTCCATCGAAATCCTTAACTGTTTTCCGCGGCCGCTCTCATTGGCGACTGTGCGGCCAGAATTCCGCTTACGAAAATCATGTAGCAGCCATTGCGATAAAGTAACGCATCCCGGAAATGTTTTTGGAAGCGCATCGACATGGAAAAAAGCGGCATCTTCAATTTCCTTAGGATCACAAATAACCTCTCCGCTTTCATAATCCGCTTGAAAACCCAAAATTAATTCATTCGGAAATGGCCAGGCCTGACTATTAAAATAACGTAAGTTGCCGATTTTGATTCCCGTTTCTTCATAAACTTCACGATGTACAGCTTGTTCAACACTTTCGCCTGGCTCAACAAAACCCGCCAACAGACTATATATCTCTGGCGGGAAATACGGGGAACGAGCGAGTAAAATTTCAGATCCTCGTTCAACAGCCACAATAACAACAGGAGAAATTCTGGGATAAAACACTTGCTGACAGAATTGATTCATGCAGGTCCGTCGATATTCATTGGTAGCAACAGACGTTGAAGTCCCGCATTCTCCACAAAATTGATGCGCTCTATCCCACTCCAGGAGTTGACGTGCTTTTCCAGCGATTGCCATGACTTCCGTGGGCAACTCAAAATAAAGTTTCTTTAAGTCCATTAACTGCATGTTTTCTGGCAATACTATTTCACTGGGCAGTTCGGCTATGGTGTGTGATAGCCCTATATCCTTGAATTGTAACGCCCTGATGAATTGACAGTTTTGGATAAAAAAATTATCCCCTGTTGGGATTTCCATTTGACTGGTTAAAAGTAAGCATTGGCCACTGAAAACAAACCATAATTTTTCTGAATCTACAATGTTATGGTTATTGATCATCCTATAAAATCCTCGCTCGCTTTTTACTTAGCCTATTTTAGCGTCATTGAGCGGCCGTTTTGTTTAAAAATTTTTTCTAAGCAAAAGATGACGATGACAAGCTAGTCACTTACAATTGCGGTATGCTTATTAAAAATACAAATACTGTGGGCGTCATCAAACAAATCGATTTAACCAAAATAAGTGCAGCCGATTTTAAACAACGCTTCGTCGGGTGCATTGTTTTAACGCATGATAATAAAATCATCTTGCAGCAACGCGGTGATGATTTTATTACTTTCCCTGGCTACTTGTCCTCATTTGGCGGATGTATCGAAAAAAATGAATCGCCCATACAAGCATTAGTTCGAGAACTAAATGAAGAACTGGGCGCGATTGTTCACGAGCCCGACGTGATTTGCTTAGGCGCGGTTACGGAAGCGTTTACAAACCATCAAGAATTGGTCTATGAATACTTTTGGCACGATGCGCACAGAACCATCACCGGCTGTTATGAAGGTGAAGCTAAATATTTCGATACAGTAAAATCTGTTT
>Ga0209417_1004918_pt1 | contig 15348 bp, 3 predicted proteins | sample RifGroF2_FD_184002 | JGI IMG/M metagenome (GOLD analysis project Ga0209417, IMG submission 184002) | Groundwater microbial communities from Rifle, Colorado, USA - Groundwater F2 (SPAdes) (version 2) | ecosystem: Environmental > Aquatic > Deep subsurface > Groundwater | place: Rifle, Colorado... | reverse complement strand
ATAGTTTCATTCCAGTAAGTTTGAGCCACTGGGAGTTGATAGTGTTTGGATCAAGTGCTTTTTTATTGTCCCATGCAGCAGTGCCCTTTGGAGAATGGAGTACGAGTAAAATAGAAACATCTTCCATATAAGTCTTTATAAAGAGAGAAAAATAGGATTTCTCAAGAGGTTTGAGTGCATACCGAGCATCAAACTGAGTCTGATCGTTTGAGATGTCGTCAATTGCATATATTTTTTTAAAGCAATAGGACTTGGTATCGACATTTTCTCGTGACCAAATGAATGTCGATACTAAATCCGAAACGCCAACTTGAGGCATCTCGAGATGTTCTATCGTATGCGTGCAGTCACCTGGAACTGTTGAGATAAAGAGCGGAATTCCATTACTTACCTTTTGAAGATCGAGTCTATTGATTGGTTTGGCTGAAGGATGAAAATATTTGTTTTGCTCGGTAAGAATGAGTGGGCGGGTTATATTTTTTGTATTGAGTGCAACGAGAAGAGGGAGGTCAACAGTTTTGTCCTTCTTTTTCGCCGTGTACGTGATGACGTGCGGCTCTTTATTGTTGTTGATTAAAGACTCAAGAGTTACGATTTTTTTGTGAGGAAGCGCACGGAGAGGTCCATTGTTAGGTTCTTTTACAAAAGGGATGGTGCCAAGTGAGAATGAACGGGGTGAGGTGTAAGGAGAAAGCATTTTCCAGAAATTTGGATTTTCTTTTGATAACTCTGTAATGTCGCAAGCCGTAAGTTCTTTGGTCTCGCTCGATCGGTTAAAGCAGGTATTGAAGAAAAGAGGAAAGGAGTCTGTACGATTTTTACATATTTTTTCTGCATTCTTACTTCCAATATTACAGCTGCTAAAATATAAGAGTTTTGTGTTGGTGTTTTCGCTGATCCAATCGATAAAAGAATTGATTTTTGAAAGTGATGTTGAAAGTACACATTCCTCTTCATTGCCATGTCCACTTGCAAAGAAAGCCCATTGAGGTACTGGAGCATTATGGTAACAGGATTTGGGTACGATGAGAGAGTTTTTTTGTATAATGGTGAGAATCTCTGGATAGGTAGAAGGATTGTGTGGTTTAGTGATAAATTGATCCTTTTTAAGATCTTTGGCGTGAAGTATTGGTAAGTGATCGACAAAAAGTCCAATACGGAGTTCTTGTTCGGTTGGGTTACAGCTTGGTTCTTTAGGGATTGATGTGTCTTGGTAATAGGATAGAGAAAAGCTTGAAAAAGCCTCATATGCGATTGAATAGAGAGTCGAAAAGTGTGTTGATGGAGGTAATGGAGGTAATGGAGGTGATGTTGGCTTGGGTTTAACGTGCGCGTCAGTCACGAGCCAACAAGGAAGTACAAGCACCCAATTTGAGCTTAGCTCACGACAGGTCCAGAGCGAATCGAAATCAAATGGTTCTACTTTTTTGTCTTTTGGATTCCAACTTTTCTGGTTGGATTTTTTTATGTCTTCAAGTGCAACTGAGAGCATCTCTTTATTGGTAACAAGGGGAGTGTATGCATTAGTTAGAATTGTTTCTACTTTATGTAGTATTATATCTTTTGCAATTTCACCATTTCGTCGTGGGATTTCAAGTATAAGCGCATGGGTTGCAAATGGTTTTATTGGAGCAATGTCCTTAGCGCTCTTCATATGATATTTTAAGAAAGGGATGGCTGTCTCGTTGAACGATCTAAGATGAGTATTAGCTAATAACCAAGGGGTAGTTTTTGTGTTTTGAAATAACCATTGTGCTATTTCAAAACTATTATTGTCATGAAGTCTGAGTTGCGAGAGAGACATGGCGTTGGTGAGAGTATTTGGATCAATTTTAGAGTTTAAAAGTAGTTGACAGAGCTCAAGGCAGTTCATCCTCAAGGCAATTTCATAAGCCTGTTTTTGATGTTGTTGTGTGGTGAGATAGTGATTTTCAATTAAAAAACTAAAAAGATTAACTAATCCCTGATTAGACTTTTTGTTTGGTATCACGGCTAAAGAATTATATGTTTCAAGAATGGTGTCTATGCCACAGAATGGCACTAATCTTTTGGCAAGGGGAATGTTGTTGTAAATAATAGCCGTTGACATGAGAAATCTCTGTGTACCTGGAGCATCAGAATTGTTTTTTTTACATGATTGTGTGAGTTCTCGAATCTCTTTGTCCGAATAATTTTGAATGGCACGTTTACCATCCTTACTAAAGAAAGTTATAAAAAAACGAATTTGTGGGTCTTGAGTGAGGCAAGAAAATACGGAAGCATTGTTAGTAGCGATTTTTTTGAATGCGCTTAGGCAGTTGTGCTTTCCAATCTGATTAAGCGCATGATACATATCGGAAAAAAGCTTTTGGACTGACACATTTGTTTTTTTGAGATGAAAAAGTGTAGAAAGTGTGGTCTGCTGGTTGATTGGTTTTTGGTCTATAGGGAGTGGATTTCCATTGTTGTCGAGTTCTTCAAAGATGACCCCTGGTTTTTTGGGCGAGTTATATTCTTGTGAAATATGAGCAAAAAACAGGTCATAGCTTGTATTAGGGCTAGGGTTTTTTTTGATTTTTTGAATCACGTTGAATGGTATCAATGCATATGGGGTTTTTGGCACATTTGGTGCGGGAACTATTTCTGGCGTGTTTTGACCAGGGTTTACATAATCTTGGATTACAGTTTCAATCTTTTTAGGTTGTTTTGGAGCATATTTTTTATACAAATAATAGGCGGTAGGGGCGAGTACGAGTGCAGCAGCTCCGGCAGCAAGAAGCGGGTGGCTTTTTGTCCATTGGCAAGAGAGGGATATTTTTTTAGAAAGTTGCGTCCAGAGGGAGAAAGTGTGTTTATTTTGTATTCCAATATTCTGCTTTTCATAAGCAGTAAACACCGCCGGTGTTATCAAACTCTTGTGCGCACAGAGCGGGCTGTTTACTAAAACAAAGGGCAGTGCGAGCGAAAATAAAAATAATTTTTGCAAAGTTTTCATAGTTTCATTCCAGTAAGTTTGAGCCACTGGGAGTTGATAGTGTTTGGATCAAGTGCTTTTTTATTGTCCCATGCAGCAGTGCCCTTTGGAGAATGGAGTACGAGTAAAATAGAAACATCTTCCATGTAAGTCTTTATAAAGAGAGAAAAATAGGGTTTTTCTAGAGTTGTGAGTGCATACCGAGCATCAAACTGAGTCTGATCGTTTGAGATGTCGTCAATTGCATATATGCTTTTAAAGCAATAGGACTTGGTATCGACATTTTTTTCTAGGTAAGTAAATGTTTTTACAAAATCTGAAGCGCCAACTTGAGGCATCTCAAGATGTTCTATCGTATGCGTGCAGTCACCTGGAACTGTTGAGATAAAGAGCGGAATTCCCTCACCTATCTGGTCAAGTTCGATTTCGTTGATTGGTTTATTTTGAGGATGAGAATAGTTGTTTTTCTCGATGAGAATGAGTGGGCGGGTTATATTTTTTGTATTGAGTGCAACGAGAAAAGGGCGTTTGACATTTTTGTCCTTCTTTTTCGCAGTGTACGTAATGGTATACGATTCTTTATTTTTGTTGAACGAGGATTCAAGTGTTACGATTTTTTTGTGAGGAAGTGCTTGAAGTGCCCCATTGTTATGTTCTTTTACAAAAGGGATGGTGTTAAGTGAGGATATATCGGGTGAGGGATAAAGCATTTTCCAGAAATTGGGCGTTTTTTTAAGGAGTTCGATTGTATTTGCTATGTGTTCACGGGCGCCTGTTGAAAAACAGGTGTTAAAAAAAAGAGGAAAGTGATAGTTGTTGGAGCCACAGAGGTTTTGGGCTTTTGTGCTGCCAGAATAACAGCTGCTGATATACATGAGTGCAGTTTTGGTATTTTTATTGAGCCAGCCGAGTAGGTTGCTGACACTTTTAATAGAAGTGGACAGAATACACAAACCTTCTGAATCGCCATGTCCATATGCAAAAAGAGCCCATTCGGGTACAGGATTATTTTTTTTGTAGCATGATTTGGGAACGATAAGAGTGTTATTGAGGATCACGCTGATTGGTTGAGGGCAAACAAGGAAGCTTAGTTGGAAGGGGTCATGGAGAAATCCTCCCGAAAATATTTTAATACCCGATGGAGCATTTAGATATTCAAGTCCTTTGTCAATAAGCTTGTCTGTGGCGAGAAATCCTTTATTGATGAATGATTCGGTGATATTTTTTCCAGAAAGTTTCGGCCAATGGTCTACAAAGAGACCAACTTCAAGTTCTTGTTCTGTTGGCGTCCAAGCCCCCCTGGAAAAATAAGAAGGGATTTGTGATGGGGTGTCGTTTTTGATGAGCCAGCGAGGAAGAACCAAGACCCATCTATAGCCTAAAGAGCGGCAGGTCCACCATTTTTCAAAATCGAGATCGTCGAATTTTTTGATTTTTTGTATGGAATGAGAAAGAAAATTTTGCGTGGTAATAAACGGTTCGAATTGTTTAGTAAGAAGGGTATGAACGTCTATTAAGAGAGAATCGTCTATTGTCGATCCATCACGGGGAAATGTTAAAAAGAGCGTGTGAGTGGCAAAAGGTTTTTGTGAGGCAGCTTTTCGTGTTTCAAACATCTTTTTTTTGATTAATGCTTTTTGTGAAGGGTTGTCATAATCTTCGATGATTAATAGGCCTTTTTTGTTTGGTTGCCACAGATTGATGAAGCCATTGTTAACACCCAAATCCAAGGTTTCAGCATTTTCAGAGGCTAAATGAACTGCGACACGATCGCGCGTCTCGTTCGTGGTTGGATTACATCCCTTTTCTAAGGCGAGTTTATAGAGCGAGAGGGGAGCTCTTAGATGCGAGAGAACATCGAAAAAAATGTCTTGGTGTTGAGGGATATCGAAATATGTGCTTTGTAAAAGAATTTTGAGGAAGTCATATATTTTTATATCACATGTATGAATATGGCTCAAACTCATACAGTTAATTACCCTGAGAACCTCTTTGAGTTGATCTTTACTTTGAATAAATTTTTCTGGAAGACTAAAAACATTGAACGACAGCGCTGTAATGAGTAATGATCCGGTTGTATTAAAAGGAGTAGCCTCTCGCTCTTCTAGGTCGGTGTATGCAAGGACTTGATTTATTTTGTCATCGTCTTTTGAGATGAGGGCAGGATTTTCTGTGGTAAGGATTTCAATGATTAAATTGAGTCTTGGATCGGCAAAAAAAGGAAGTTTAAGTACTTCTTTATATTTTTCGAGCTTTTTGTGGTCAAAGCACTGTCTGGGTTTAACGTTACTTCCGAGAAGAAACTTTATATGCGCAAATAATATCATTCCTTTCCCGAATGGTTTACCGCTTCTTAATGAAGTAAAAACATCAAAAATGTTGCGGCAAGCATTGTTGTCTTTGCTTACATTACAGAGTGTAGAGAGATTGAGTTTTTGTTGATGGAATAAGTTTTTTTGAAACGGGTTTGTGGGTGAAGTTTGGTTGTACTGTTTATTCAGCTTTTGAAATAATGAGTCAAAGCTTGTATTAGGACCGGTGCTCACGCGGGTTTTTTGCACGTGATTTTCATCGTTGTCGAGTTCTTCAAAAGTGACACTCGATGTGTTTGTTATGGGTAGATTATTTGGTGTATGTGGTGCGGGGACTTGTTCTTGTTCTGGCACTAACGCAAGGGAGTTTTGTAGAGGCTGTGTTGGAGGTACGGATTTGTAATATTTTTTATACAAATAATAGGCGGTAGGGGCGAGCACGAGTGCAGCAGCTCCGGCAGCAAGAAGCGGGTGATTTTTTGTCCATTGGCAAGAGAGGGAGATTTTTTTAGAAAGTTGCGTCCAGATGGCGAAAGCGGGTTTATTTTGTATTCCAATATACTGCTTTTCATAAGCAGTATACGCCGCTGGAGTTATCAAACTCTTGTGCGCACAGAGCGGGCTGTTTACTAAAACAAAGGGCAGCGCGAGAACACTTAAATAGAGCCTTTTTTTGCGAAAGCGTGAAACTGAGGCGTTTATAATTATGCTCATAACGACCCCTTTTGAATTAATAATTATTTTTTCTTCATTTTTAAATCAACTTTACTCTTCTTTTGTATTCTAGCAGATATGAAAAATATTTCAACTGAAAATTTTATATGCTTGCAAAAAAATGTGATTCTGATATGCTGTATCGTAAATATGAAAAGAATTAAAAGTTGTAGAGCAGTAAAATGGAAGAGTTAATAATGAAAAATAAAAATAAGATCTATAAGAGATTTAGCATCTTGGTTTTTTTAATGGGAAGCTTTGGGAGCATAATTGGTTCCGAGAGCTCTTTGTTATTGAACAAAAACACCTTTTATGGTGCGTATAAAAATTTTATTCCGAATAAACCTATTTTGACGGGCGATAAGCAGAATCAACGCTTTTTCCCCATACAACCCACAGCGCATTCTTTGCTTCAGCAGCTTGGCGGGTGCAATAAATCTAATGTTTTTAAACCGGAACAATTAGCGTCTTTTAAGGCGGGTGGGTTTGGTCTGTGTCAAGAAATCAATAAAGGCAATATGACCAGCTCGCCCAGCTTATTGATCAAGCCTGAGAATAAATCAGAGAATAAACCTGATTCCGTTGCCTCTCAAAAAACGCTTTCTGAGGTATTTCGGAGCATCTTCTCTGAAGACTCATTAGTGAGCGAAATTGCGCAGGGTGGTGTTCAAGATGCTCCTCTGAATGAAGAAATTGCGGCGAAAACGGTTGCGGGGCGCGCCTTTTTATTGGACATGCTTTCGCACCCTATTACTGATGTTTCTGAAATTAAAAAGCGATGTGCAGCGATTAAAAAATTACGTGAAATGAAGCTTAGAAATCGAAATAGTTATCAATTAGAGTGTGTAGACCTTGAGGCTGGCTGTTCTTTTAAAACTCAAGAGCTGCGTGATTTTTATGATCAACATCTGTTTTCTCCCTCTAAGTACACTGATCCAAAATGGCTCACCCATCTTGTTGGTATGCGGGTTTTAAGGTCATTGTATACAAATCATGAAGGACCCGTTAACGATCTTAGTTCAAATGGGTTTCATACGGTAATGGGTGGACTTTCGGCAGGGACGGATATGCCGTCAAACATGTCATTTTTTGAAGGCGTTCGTTTTTTTGGTTCAGCATTGGGGTCGTCATTTAAAAACCATGCAGCGACCGTTGTTGAGTCTGTGGTGAATACGTACGGAGTTAATGGGTGGCCTCTTCTTGCCAAAGGGCATTGGCTTGCTGGCGGGGTATTTACGGCAATGCCTCTTATAAATTGTTTTATCTCTCATTTGATGATGAGCACTTCTACCAAAAAAGATCTGGTGAGAATTTCTGTTCGAGCAGGCGCTGGAACGCCAAACACAATGATAAATACTCTTATGGATGGGTACCAATTTACTCAGCTTGGTGAATCGGAGCAGTTTATCTGTGATTATTTAGAAAAAATGTATTACGCATCAGGTCTGTGGGATAATATTTCGAATACGCTTGATGTGGCCGAAAACGAAAAGAAAAGCATAAATGCTTTTTTTGTTGAATTGTGTTCAATTTATAACGAACTTCTTTCGTTCGAGTATTCGCTCAAGCATTCTAGGACAAGTTTTGAGCTATGTAAAAACTTTGTTTATAAAAAAGCTGGCTGGGCGGTAGTGTCACAAAAGCTGGCACAGCTTTTTTGGAAGACGGCAAATATGCCACCGGATCAAAATCCGCTCCAACAGTTTTGGGTTTTGCTAGGGAAGTTTGATGCATACCTTGCATTGGCTTCTTATTTTGATCGACTTACTGCAAAAGGGCTGCCTGTTTGTGAAGTTGAGTTTGATGAAAAAAGTAACGATCCTTGCATTGAGATTAAAGGTGCATATCACCCACTGATTGCTGCACAAACTGATTATAAAAATGTAAAAACGAGTGATATTACTTTTAATAAAGATATGCGTAATATTCAGGTAGTTGCCCCCAATATGGCGGGTAAATCGGTTTTTTTAAGCACTCTTTTAAATGAAATAGATCTTGGGCAAGGCACTGGGTTTATGTGTGCTACCAGTGCAAAAATGACTCCCGTGCGCGTTCGTGCATCCAAAAATGTTGATGAATCGATGGCTACTCAAAAATCAACGGGACGAGCTCAGGTTAATAGCATTGGTGAACTGGTTGATGAGGTAGAAACAGCCGTAAAAGACAAGGCAAAAATTCTCCTCTTAGTGGACGAGCCCTGTGCAGGCTTAAAAGAGGTGGGTGCTCAAAAGATTTTATTTGCAAAAAGCGGTCTTATCGAGGCGTGTGATAAAAATCCTAATGCGCTGTGTTGTATGGTGACGCACTTTGATTTGCGAGAAAAACTAAAAGAATTTAAGTCTTTTAAATACATGAATTTACAGGTTAAAGAAGAACAACAGAACAACTTTGAATATACCTATGCCCTACAAGATGGCGATGGTTGGTGGTTTAGCGATCCAGCAAAGCGCGGACGATTTGTTACGTGGTTTGCCGATAGATTAAAAAAACAAGCAAGTAAAAAGGTTCAAAACAAGGTAATAGAATATCCGGAATTTGAAGCAATGGCGTTTGAAGATTTGCCCACGCTTACGTCTGCAGATAGTAAGGTTGCTCAGTTTATGCACAAATTTAATCGTACGACGGTAACGCCCCTTGAGCAGTTACAAAAACTTAATATTGTCGGTGAAGAGAAAAGTCTGTTTCATGCGATTGCAGGTGATAAGCGGGAGCGGCTCCAGACATCGGTAGGTGCGTTAAAGCTTTCGCAATGGCTGGTCTCTCCAGGGACAACGCACGAAGAAATTTTACGTCGGCAAAAACTGGTCGATCAGTTGAAAGGCAAAGCAAATAGTGCGCGAAGAAAAGAAGTGCAAAAGGTATGTGCAGAGTTTAAAAAAGTAGAACAAGATCTCGCGGGTAATGCAGCGCGCGTTGCAGCACAGAGTAACTTGTATGAAGATGGTACGTTTAAATACTTTAAATGGAGCGTAGATATCAAGAAGCGCCTGAGTGAAAGTTCTTCTATAACCGTGCTCCGTACAGCGGCTTCTTTAAAAGGTATGGGAGCGTATGTACTTGCTCCAATTGTTAGTTCTGTTGTCTTCCACACACTTCTTAATTCATTTTTTTCTATCGAGCGATTTGTGGAAGCGTGGAGAAAAAATAAGCCAATGCAGTTTTTGCAGGAGGCGAAGACCTGGAAAACAGCAATGCTCAAGGCACTTACCCCCAAAAGTCCGTTTGGAAAATCGACCTTCAGTCAATTTATGAATCAAGTTACGGGGGCTCGTGCGGTAAAAGCATTGTACAACAAAGACTACAAAACAGGCATTTTTTCACTGTGTGCATTTATTGGTACGTGTGGACTTACTTATTTTATGTATAAAGCAATGCAGGAATCATATAAGTCTTCTGATTATGGGCAGGCTGATGCGGTGCTCTTCCCTTATTTTGATACAATGCAAAAAGGGAGATTACTTTTAAAAACAGCAGCTCAAAAATTTGACAATTCAGTACAACTATCTCTTGATAAAAAATTTGATAAGGCCGTTGATGAGGCACAAAACAGTTTCTTGCCCGCGGGTAAAATTGAATGTCTTGCAGATTATTGCGGATATAAATTGAGAACTAAAGGTAGCGAAGAAGAGCCTTTGACCTACAAAGAAACCTTGCCGCTTCATGATCTTTTTGACCAGATGGGTGAGCTTGATGCTGCATGCGCCATTGCAGAATGGCTTGATATGCTTGAAGAAAAAGGATTTCCGGTTTGCAAGGCGTCGTTTATTGCAGATAAAGATGCCGTTGCGGCTCAGTTGACGATGCAGGGTGCCATTCACCCGCTGTTTCCTTCTTACCATAATTACAACTCGAATGAGGTGGTAAAAAATGATTTTGAGTTTGGTGCAAAAGGCCGTAACTACATGATTACAGCAGCCAATAGTGCGGGTAAATCGGTTGCCATTCAAAATGCATTTAATGTCAATCTTGCACAAAGTATTGGCTGGGCATTATGTAAAAATTATAATGCTGTTGTTTGCCATAAAATTGTCTTTAATAAGTCTATCAATGATGATATGTCTAAGGGTGATTCAACAGGATCTGCGCAAACGGGCAGTGTTCTTGATTTAGCTGATATGGTTGAGTGGGCAGATAAGAATAAGAAAAATGTTTTCTTTGGGTGTGATGAGCTTCTTTCTGGTACGCAAGGGGCGCTTGCAAAAGATCTTCTTTTTAATCCAGAAGTGCTAGGGCTCTTTGTGAAGATGAATGCTTGCCCTCGGGTAATGTCGATACTTTCAACACATTTTGACTTGCATACAGATATTCAGGCGCTCAATAGTTTTTGCAGTAAATATATGGTAGTAATTCCGCATAAACATGAAGAAAGTAATACGTATACTTTTGAAAAAACCTTTAAACTTGCTGATGAAACAGATCATTCAAGAGATGACACAACGCAAGGGAACTGGTGGATAAATCCAGATAAACAGTATTTAGTCAATGCGTATATGCAGGGCTATTACGCCGAATGCCTTAAAAAATAATAGAAAGAAGGATGTAATCATGAACTATAAAAACAAAGTAAATGCGATTGTCTTGTTGGCAGGCTTATGTAGTGGAGCGTCTGTTTTTGCGGCCGAAAAGACTATGTCTTACAAAAAAGACTGGGGATATAAGCCTTATTATTCTCAATTTAAAGGTATTATTCCCAATGTCATTGAGCACAACTCTGCTCCCCTAAGTGGTTTTTCAGACCCAAGTGCAACATCTCATGCGCTTTTACGCAAAATGGGTTGCTTTAAATCCACTAATGTTGCGCAATTTGGACATCTTAAAAAACTAGGTGTGGTTGGTGACAACAGTCTTTTTTCTATAGTCAGTGGTGCAGAGCCCAAAATTATACCAAACCGCGGTGCTCCAGAGGCTCAAAATTTGCTTTCGCGGGTCAATGGCATACCGGTATCAAACCTTTCTATTAAGTGGGCTGATACAAAAACAACGGCGGGACGTGCCTGTTTGTTGAAAATGCTCTCTAATCCAACCGTTGATACCAAAAAAATCATTAAACGAAGAACTATTATTGATTCTATAAGCAAACAGGTCTTTTCGCATTGTTGGTTTGATGGTGAGGCAACAGCTGACGTTTGTGTTAAAAAAATAATTGATGATAAAAATAGTTCTTCCGTGTCGTTAAATGCATGCGCAAAGCTTATTGATACTCTCGCAATTGACACGGCTAGCTTAAAAGAAACATTCAATCGCCATTGTTGTGCATCTCCTGATTCGATGAACACGCCTGGAGCTCTGGCCAAATTAACAGCGATGCGGATACTCCGCTCAGGGCGTGAAAATTTTTCTAGTGTGGCCTCTATGTTGACTGCCTCTGGCATACGTTCGGTTCTTGGCGGCTTTGTTACTGGTGCAACAGTTGATCCTTCTAAACCGCTTGGAGAGGAAGGCAAAAAACTGGGTACGGCTCTTTTAGGTTCTGCGTGGAAATCAATGGAGCCGGCGACAAAAGAACTACTCAGTCCCTTAGGCTTTGATCTGTTCCCTCATTTTTATAATGGTCGCTATAAAGAGGCTGGATTACAGCTTTTATTTCCAGCAGGCTGGTGGCACTTCCCACAATTGATTGGTGTAGAGACGGGGGTGTTGAGTGGATTAAATGATATTAAAAATTTTGGATCGATCTTTAAAGAAGCTTACAAACAGGGATCTGGCATATTCTTTAGTGATGAAGCTAGAAAAAAGCTGCCCTCTCTATTGAGTCCGATGAAAACGGCGGGGGTGTATAACCCACAACTGTCGTTGATGTCTCATTATGATGCCTACTGGCTCTCTGAGCTTGGTGAAGCGGAGCAGAAGATTTTAGATGTTTTTGGAGCGATTACTGAGTTTAAAGATCAATGGACTTCTATAAAATCTATTCTTGTGCTTGAAAAATCAAAAAAAGCGAAGATTGTTGATGATTTCTACAAACAACTTGATGAATTAGAAAAAGCATCAGTTTTTACCAAAACGAATAAAAGCATTCAACTTTTTTGGCAGATTTCTTCTTTGCCTGAGTATGAAAATCCGTTCACTATCCTCATAAAATATATTGGTAAAATCGACGCACTGGCTGCAGTTTCTCACTATATTTCTGACTTAAAAAATAAGGGCTTGTCTGTTTGTAATGTTGATTTTAAAGATCAAGACGATCTTTTTATCGATATTAAAGGGGCATATCATCCGTTGGTTGCAAGTGCGCTTGATAAAAAAAATAAACTAAAGACATTGGTTAAAAATGATATCCATTTTGATAAAGACGAGCGAAATATACTTTTAGTGGCGCCCAATACGGCAGGGAAATCTGTCTTGGGTGGAACGATTTCTTTTGAATTGGAGTGGTGGGCTCAAACGTTTGGTAAAGGGTTTGGTACAGCGTTTACTCTCACGCCGATATCTTATTTTCTCGTCAACAAAAATATTGACCAAAAAATGCAAAAGGGAACATCGACGGGTCGCGAGCAGGTTAATTCTATCGGTGCGTTAACAAGCCAGTTGAAGAAGCTTGCAACAGAAAGAGATATGATTACTCATCGAGTTCCCAAAGTGCTTGTGTTTGGAGATGAGCTGCTTTCTGGGCTACCAGAAAAACATGCGACTGAGATTTTGTTTGAAGAAGGAGGGTTATTCCCAACCCTTAATAAAAACCCTTATATTGCATCTGTGGTAATTTCTCACTTTGACCTTCAGTCTGAAGTACAGAAATTAAATGAAGGCAAAAACTCCTTTGTGTATAAAAACATGGAAGTTAAAGAAAAAAATAATGGTAAGTTTAAATATACCTACAAGATTCAGCCTGGTGCAGGTTTTTGGTTTAATGATAAAGAACAGCGAGAGCGATTCACCACGTTTTACCGAACATATCTTGAAGAGAGAAAAAAGAAAGATGGGTTTGATGTACAGTCTTGTGTATATCAAAATAAACAGTATATTTCACTTGCTTCTCTTCCTGCTGCTATGCGTGGCAATGAAGAAATCGCCGATTTTTTACAGGGCTTTGTTTCTTCGAATGTGATTACACCAGAGCATTGCAAAAAGCTTGGAATTATCAAAAAAAATGACAGTCTTTGGCATGAAATCAGTGATAATGGTAAACGGTTTACAACAGAATCGGGGAAGCCGAAACTCGCAGAATGGCTAATGTCGCCGGCAAATACAGACGCAGAAATCAAGCGTCGGCAAGACCTTGTTGAGTTAGTGCGAGACAAAAATAAACGTGCTGAGGTAAGGACTGTTCTGAAAGAGTTTGCTTCTGTTGAAAAAGATTTTGGTAACAACCTGGTGAAAGCACGCCAAAATAGTGTGAATTTTTGCTTTAAAAATGTCCGTGATTATTGCAATGCGCGTGCCGCTGAACTCGGCCTTTTTGGCGAATATCTCAAAGACGATAAGGTCTGGAGCGAGACTATTTGGCGACGGATGGGTAAATTTTTTGTAAAACAGGGAATTCCGTACGCCAAGCGCATACTGGGCTTTGTAGGGGCATCCAATGATAGTGTTACAGTAACTTCTTCAGTGAGGGCAGGATGTGCGGCTTTAGGAGTTGGGACTTTTGTTGTGGCGCCAATTTTAACAAAAATATTTACTACCCCGATCAAGCAAGCACTGTCTTCAGGGATTGCATTTGCTGCTGGCAGGCAGTCATTGTATGAGAGCTTGAGAGCTTTTAAATCAGGGATGATTAATGATTTGCTTCCTAAAAGTCCTTTAGGGGCGGTCTCGTTACAACGTTTTCTTGGTCAGTTAACGGGCGTAAATGCCGGAATGGCTTTTTATCATAAAGATTATAAAAATGGGGTCGTGTCGCTTGCGGGTACAGTTAGTGCATATGCTCTCTCGTATCTGTTGTATCGATACGCGATGCGTCAGTATGCAGAATCAGCACTGGGACGCGCGGAAAATGGTATTTTACATCAGTTTGATAACCTGTGTAAGGTGAATACGATTTTTGGTAGAGCACAAAAGAGTTGTGGGACTACGTTTGCGTTTGAAAAGAGCTTTCCTGTTTTAGCCTCGTTTAAGCAATCATTGCAAGATGCGCAAAAAGGAAATGTGTTTACTCGTGCTGCACGCAAAATTAATGTTTTTTCTCAATATTGTGGTGCTGAAGCGCAATACCGTGTAGATAGTTGTCTGCAAGAAAATGAAAAAGTCACATCTCCGCAAATATTGCCTGCAAAACCAGAGGTGGAAAAATCGGCATATAAAGATGACGAACAAGCCAGCATTGTTCAGGTATATAAATTATTTGAGTATTTTGGAGAACTTGATTCTGCTTGTGTGATTGCAGATTGGCTCGATGCACTAGAAGCTTCTGGGGTTAAGGTTGGAAAAGCAGAGTTTATTCAACAGGGAGAACCTCATCTTGTTAATGCTACCCATCCGCTTTTGTTACGCTACCAAAGAGCAAACAAAGGTAAGGTAGTTGCCAACTCGGTAGATTTTAGTAAAAAACGAAACTATGTAATGGCAGCGCCAAATAGTGCGGGTAAAACGGTGTTTTTAGGAACAGTTGGTCTGTGTACTGCATTAGCACATGCCTGTGGATGGGGTCCTTGGGAATCTTATAAATTACAAAGATGTGATGCTATTGTGTTCCAGAAGAAATTAACGGACGATATTGCTGCGGGTGAGTCAACGGGTTCAAATCAGGCAGGAAGTATTTTGGATGCGGCACAGTTGGTAAATTGGGCGAAGAAAGAAAAGAAACACGTTCTCTTTATTGCGGATGAGCCACTCTCTGGAGTTCCTGAGGCAGTGTTTACTGATTTTATGTTTAACGAAAAAATTCTTGGATTACTTAATTTGATAAATCAGTATCCTGGAATCAATTCTATCATTGCAACACACTTTGCCTTTGATGTAAAAAACTTACAAAATTTTGCACGCGCGGATATGGAAGTGTTTGCTGAAAAAATGGAAGCCGGACCTTATAAGTATCGCTTTGATCCGACATTTACCTTTAAAGAAGGCTCTGGATTCTGGTTAAGTTCAAATCCAGAGGACATTGATAAAGCCACTGATTATATGCGGCAGTATAGTGATAAATGTCGCGAGAACAAAGAGAGCTCTTTGTGAACTGAAGGGCGCGTGAAGTTTTGCTTAGATAATCAAAAATATAGGTGTTTTGATTTTTCTACTAACCGATACGATTTTTAAACCGCTCGCCCTGACTATCCATTACCCACATCTTTTTAGAAACAATTTATGATTGCCAAACTTGCAAGTATTTGTATCTGGCAATTATTCGGAGGTTAGGAAAATATCTAATTATATCGATTCAGTAGGGCATTCGCCCAACCCCGCTCGTGGTGAGTGTTTTCTGAAGCTTAGTAT
>Ga0209417_1004917_pt1 | contig 15358 bp, 14 predicted proteins | sample RifGroF2_FD_184002 | JGI IMG/M metagenome (GOLD analysis project Ga0209417, IMG submission 184002) | Groundwater microbial communities from Rifle, Colorado, USA - Groundwater F2 (SPAdes) (version 2) | ecosystem: Environmental > Aquatic > Deep subsurface > Groundwater | place: Rifle, Colorado... | reverse complement strand
GCACATAGCACTTGCTACAAACTTTAACCCTCTTAAAAATAGATATGCAAGAGAGAAGAATCCTTTTAAAAGAGGTGTATGTCTTCAGGTAAAAACAATGACGCCAAAGAAACCTAACTCTGCTTTAAGAAAAGTAGCAAGAGTAAGACTTTCCAATGGTATGGAGATCACAGCATACATTCCAGGAGAGGGACATAACCTTCAGGAGCACTCTGTGGTTCTTGTAAAAGCAGGAAGAAAGAGAGATCTCCCAGGTGTTAAATATATCGTTGTAAGAGGTAAGTATGATACAGCTGGTGTACAGGGAAGAAAGAAAGCAAGATCAAAGTATGGAGCTAAATCACCTAAGAATGCTGACTAGTTTTAATTAAGAAATATAATAATGAGAGGAAAAAGAGCAAAAAAGAGAGAACAAGTAGGAGACAGAAAGTATGGTAATATCACTATCTCCAGATTAATAAACAAGGTAATGCAGGATGGTAAAAAAACAACCGCTGAGGATTTGGTATATACAGCATTGGAAAGTGCAGCAGAGAGTGCAAAGGAGAAAGATATTTCAACATTCATTGCTAGAGTAGTAGAGAATGTAAAGCCAGCTCTTGAAATTAGAGCAAGAAGAGTAGGGGGTGCTAACTATCAAGTTCCAGTACCTGTATCTCCAAGAAGACAGGAGACACTCGCTATTAGATGGATTGTAGATACCTCTAGAGCTAAATCAGGCACATCATTTGACAAGACATTAGCAACAGAGCTTCTAAATGGATATAACGGTGAAGGAGAAGCAATTAGGAAGAAACAGGATACTGAGAGAATGGCAGAAGCTAATAAAGCATTTGCACATTTCAAGTGGTAATCTTAAGCACAAAGTTAGACTATTAGAAGGGGGCGTAAGCCCTCTTTTTTAGATAATCGCCTTAATCTCTACAACAATTACACCTTTGCATGGGTATCCATCGTTCAGAGGTTTAACCATCTCATAATATGAACCTTCTGTATAGTATTGTGCCTCTCCGAGGAGTTTATAGCTTCTTTCATTGTTCCAGATTAAAATAGCCACATTTTGATTTTGCTTTATATCATTTAATGTTTGGTTCATGTAATTATCCGTTATTAAAACCTTGTTATCCTCTATAACTTTGTTGATTTCGACTGCAATTGCATTGGGGTAAATAGCATCCTTTATACTGGAGAAGGCAACTATTTTAGGAATTTTCATAATTGAAGATTAAAAATATTATTTTGTACTCTCTATTCTCTCCCAACCTGTAGAAGGCATATCCTTCTGTAATATATCTCTCTCCCAAAATATCTTTATCCAAGTCATTAATCGTATTGGGAATAAACATAGAGACCATATAAACTCCTTAAAGTTTTTAGAATATCTAAGTACAAAGAAGGCATAAGGGAGTTCAATGAAGAAACTTCTACTCTGTTTATCCTTTTTAAATACACCAAACTTCTTTAGCTGTTTAAATCCTCCTAAAGATCTAACTTTTTGTTTGTAGTAGTCCTTTAAATTGGTCGGATATTTTACATAACAAACAGCATTTGGATTGTACGCAATCTCAAAACCTTTGTTTCTTAATGAATATGATATGTATGCATCATCCGAGAGGACATTGTCAGGAATCTCTAAATCTACATTTCTCATAGCCATGATATATCCACTCATCGGGAAGAATGTCTCTGTACTGATGTAGTATCCATCTGTTTCTTGCATAGTATTTCTTCTTCTGTGGTCTCCTGACTCTGAAAGTAGATGTCCCCAATATCCAAAGATATTATCTCTACTATCTTGAGATACTGGTCTTCCACTTACTCCTCCCACTTTTTCATTCTCAAACGGTTTTACCATCTCCTCAACAGCATTTGCTTCAAAGAAGGTATCTCCATCTGTAAGGATGATGATTTCTCCCTTTGCCTTTTTAAGAGCAAGCTTAAGGGCATATGGTTTACCTTTATGGGGATCTATAATGTGATGATATTCACTCTTGGATAGCTTAAGTATATTAGCCATCTTTCTACCAGCTTTAAGTGTAAGCTCATCTGGAGATACTTGTATTATCTCAAACGGTTTTGTAATTCCTGAATATTTTTTCTCTGCGATACACTGAATACACTTACCAATGGTTTTTGGCTCTTTAAGAGAGGTTATAATTACTGAAATCATGGGATATTATACCTATTCTAGAAGAATATATGAAGATTAAGCTTCTGGTGTCTCTTCTGTAGCTACTTCTGCACCCTCTTCTCCTTCTACTACTGCACCTTCTTCTCCTTCTACTGCAACTGGAGCTATGACTTCCTCTTCCTTCTGAGGTTCTGTAATGGTAATAATTGTAGACTTCTTTGTATCTTCGTTTATGAGGTTCATACCATCTGGAAGTTTAATATCTTCAACTGCAATACTCTGTCCAGGATGCTCTAATCCAGAAATATCTATCTCAATGAATGGCTTAAGGTCAGAGAGTAAACATCTAACTTCAATACTATCTAATGCCTCAATCAAAACACCAAGATTGTTCTTTACTGCTGGGGAAATACCAATAATATGGAATGGTATTGTAAATACCATTGGTTTGGATTCATCAATCTCAAAAAAAGAAATATGTCTTAATTCTTCTGTTCTTGGATTAAAATCTATCTCTTTAACTACTACCTTTGCTGACTTACCCTCCATATCAATATCGTAGATTGTTGTGGAGGTTGCCGCTCTTGTTATCTGTCCTGCTGTCTTTGAATCCAATTGAATATTTGTTGACTCACCCTTAGAGTTATATATAACTGCAGGGGTAATATTTTCTTTCAAAAGGTTCTTACTTTTGTTCCCAATAATGTTTCTTTTTGTTAGTACAATCTTTTCCATAATGGATAGGAGTATATCAAAGAATGGGGGATTTGACAATAATTCAGGAAATATTTGACACCCAAACTTTTCCAATATATACTTTAGCACCTAAACTTAGTATCTGCTAAAAGTGGATATAACAGAGAGACAAAATGCCATCCTAATGGCAATAATTAAAGAGTTCATGGGAGACGCAAATGAAGTCGGCTCACTTTCATTGGTCGAGAAGTATCATCTTGGAGTAAGCTCTGCAACCATTAGAAATGAAATGGTCAAGTTAATGGCACTAGGACTATTAGAAAAGAACCACATATCTTCAGGAAGATTACCAACAGACCAAGCACTGAGACTTTATGTGTCGACAATAATAGATAGATCATCTTTGAGTCCACTTGTATCTGGGGAAATAAGACAAGGAATATTCAGAGACAGATTTTCTAAAGACATTGTCATCAAATCAATACTTCAAATATTGTCCAAAGAAACAGACTCTGTTGTATTCTTAATCCTTGATGAAGATGTAAGATATTACGGTTTAGCAAATATACTTGCATTCGACGAATTCCAATCAGTTGAAAAAATAAAAAGCGTAATCAGTATTTTGGAAGATGATGTCTTTCTTAAGAACATGGCCAAGAAATATGCCGGTTCCGGAGTATCTCTTCTCATTGGTGGAGAATCCGGTGTAGGTACACTACAAAATTGTGCAATGGCATTTACCAAAATCCCTTTCTGGGGGAAAGACGAATCATATGTTGGTGTAATTGGCTCTAAGAGAATGGATTACTCTAAAGTAATTCCAGCATTAAGAGAGATAAAGAGTTCTTTAGAAAATGCTATGTCTGGATGGAGATAATTTAAGTACAAAGAATATGAAGAAAGAATTAGAAAATAAAAAAATAAAAGAATTAGCACTAACCATAGATAAACTTGAAGATGAGAAATTAGTAATTCAAGAACAGATGCTAAGAGCATTGGCTGATTATCAAAATCTAGTAAAGAACTCCGAGAAGAGAAATGAGATTAGATATTTTCAATTAAAAAAATCCTTAAGTGAATCTGTAATCCCTTCTCTTGATGCACTAAATCTGGCTCTTAAGGCAAGCAAAGAATTAAAACTGGATGAACAAACTAAATCTTGGTTAGAGGGAATTCTTGCAACAATAGAAAGCTTGGAGAAATCATTTACAGAGATAGGAATAAAACAGTATCTACCTGTTAAGGGAGACAAATTCGATCCTGCAATACATGAAGCAGTAGCAACCGTAGAGGGTGAAAAAAGTGGTGAAATATATGACTTGGTACAACCAGGTTATATATTAGACAACACAGTAATTAAACCAGCTCGTGTTGTTGTTTCAAAATAAATATAAATTTTTACTAATAAATATTATGTCAAAAATAATAGGAATAGATCTCGGAACTACAAACTCCGTAATGGCCTACATGGAAGGTGGAAAGCCAAATGTAATTCCAAATGCACAGGGTGGTAGATTAACCCCATCCATTGTTGCAATTGGTGACAAAGGGGAAGTTCTTGTAGGAAACCCTGCAAAAAATCAGGCTGTAACAAATCCTGAGGGTACAATTTACTCTGTAAAGAGGTTAATCGGTAGATCATGGGATGATCCAGAAGTTAAGAAGGACAAAGAACTTCTTCCATTTGAAATGAGAAAATCAGAATCAGGTGGTGTAGAAGTACAAATGAAAGACAAATGGTATTCACCACAGGAGATTTCAGCAAAGATTCTCGCAAAGATGAAAAAAGATGCCGAAGATTTCTTGGGAGAAGAAGTTAAGGAAGCAGTAATAACTGTACCAGCATACTTCGATGACTCTCAAAGACAAGCAACTAAAGATGCAGGTAAAATTGCAGGATTAGATGTTAAAAGAATTGTAAATGAACCAACGGCAGCAGCTCTAGCATACGGTGTAGAAAAAGGTAAAGAAGAAAAGGTCGCAATCTTTGACCTTGGAGGTGGTACATTCGACATTTCCATATTAGAGATTGGCGATGGTGTCTTTGAAGTACTTTCTACAAATGGTGACACCCATCTTGGTGGAGATGACTTTGACCAGAAGATTATTGACTTCCTTGCAGACCAATTCAAAGCAAAAGAAGGAATTGATCTAAGAAATGACAGGACATCACTTCAGAGATTGAGAGAATTTGCAGAAAAAGCAAAGGTTGAATTATCTACCTCTGAAGAGACAGAGATAAATATCCCTTACATAACAGCAGATGCAAATGGACCAAAGCATCTCAAAGAGAAGTTAACCAGATCAGAGTTAGAGAAATTAACTGGTGATTTAATTGAAAGAACAGTTGAACCATGCAAGAAAGCTCTTAAAGATGCAGGACTTTCCATAAAGGATGTTGACGAAATACTCTTGGTTGGTGGTATGACAAGAATGCCAGCAGTTATTAGAAAGGTAGAAGAACTTTTTGGCAAAGAAGCAAACAAAGGTGTAAATCCAGATGAAGTTGTAGGTGTTGGTGCAGCTATTCAGGGAGGAGTTCTAGGTGGAGATGTAAAAGATATTACACTCTTAGATGTTACACCACTGTCATTGGGACTAGAGACTCTAGGTGGAATTATGACAAAATTGATAGAGAAAAACACAACAATACCTGTTGAGAAGAAACAGATATTCTCTACTGCAGCAGACAATCAACCAGGAGTTGAAATACACATTCTTCAAGGAGAGAGAGAGATGGCAGCAGACAACAAAACATTAGGTAGATTCATTCTTGACGGTATTCCACCTGCACCAAGAGGAGTTCCTCAGATTGAGGTATCCTTCTCCATAGATGCAAACGGTATCCTAAATGTAAAAGCAGTAGATCTTGCAACTAAGAAAGAGCAAAAAATTACTATCACTGCATCTACAGGATTAAAGGATGAAGAGATAGAAAAGATGGTAGAAGATGCACAGAAGAATGCAGAAGAAGATAAAAAGAAAAAGGAAAGAGCAGAGACAAGAAATGAAGCAGATACTCTTTGCTTTGGTGTTGAGAAGCTGATAAAAGAGAATGGAGACAAGATAGAGTCTTCTGAAAAAGAAGATCTTGAGAAAAAATCCGAAGAGCTTAAGAAGATTATTGAGAAGGAAGATTTTGATCAAGAGGATGTAAAAAAGAAAACAGAGGAGCTTATGGATAAGATGCAAGAAGTAGGTAAAAAGATGTACGAGAAAGCAGCTCAAGAGAATAAGCCAAAGGATGAGGAGAAAAAAGAAGATAAGAAAGAGGAAAAGAAAGATGATGAGGTCAAAGAGGGCGAAGTAGTTGACTAATCTTTTGCTCTGGGAATTAAGAGGAGACTGTTGGTCTCCTCTTTTTTTTATGGTAGGATAAATGGAATAATATTTCCTATACTGCCAAAATATGCTTAGAGATTCAGATAGCACAAAGAAAGAGAAAATAGGACTTTCAAGAATTCAAAAGTATCTTTTTCTTGGTATGCTTTTTATTCTTCCACTTTCCATTATTCCATTCCCATGGGATTGGACTGAGAAAAGTATGTCCTTGGTTATATTGATATTCTCAACAGTCATTGTAGGAATTGAAATCATTAAGCTGATCTGGGATGGTAAAGTAACATTTATAAAAGGTCTGCTAGATATCGGTTCATTCTCGATATTGGGCTCTCTAACACTATCTACTTTGTTATCAGAAGATATAAATACTAGTATATGGGGCGTAGACAATAGGCTTGGCTCTGGATTAATAATTTTCATAGCAGTAATACTTGTTTCATTTGCTGCCAGAACCTTCATACACAATATGAAGGATATCAAAATGGTTATACTTTCTTTCTTAGGAGGAATGTTCATTGCGAATATCTTAAGCATTTTCTCTTTTTTGGGTACAAATATATGGTCGAGTATCCCAATATACAAAGAGATGCATCAGGCAGGTTTACCACTTCTTAGGTCAGAAAAGGTCCATGTATTGATAAATATGGTTAGCATATTACTATCACTTGGAATCATTGGGGAGCGCATGTTAAGAAGAAATGGTGCGAGTATAGCAATGACTCTTTGCTATGTCTTTCTTGTTCCTGCCATTGTTAATCTTTGGATATTCTCTATCCATCAGGGGTTAGCATTACTTATCCTTTTTGTTGTAATTATAATTCTTGTATTGATCTTTGGAACATCAAGATTGAAGATTGGTCGTGGATTAAAGAGAGATCTTATAACTCTCTTTATTAGTATACTGCTTACAATCGTGATCCCAGTAATACTTCTTCAGATTCCATCACTTAGAGCAATAATTATTCCGAAAGGAGTTGAACTTGTAGCAGAAGTTTCCCTTGGAGCAGATATCTCATGGATAATTGCAGCATCGGTTTTCATAGATTCTTTGTGGAAGGGTTTGTTTGGTCTTGGAGTTGATACATACACTATCGCTTACAATTTATTCAAACCTTTAAATGATGCACTTCTTTCTTTCAACAGTGTGAATTTCTACTTCTCAGGTAACGAATTGTTCACCAAATTTTCAAATGGTGGATTAATTTGGTTGGCAGCATGGATATTCTTTGGATTCCTGTTAGCGAAGCAATTAAGGGATGATTTTAGGAAATTCAGATTGTATCAAGAGGATAATGCGGCATTCTTTCTTGTAATTATTGATTTCATCCTCATCTTCATATTCCTTGCTTCTTTGTTTGTTGCATATTCCGTTCTTGTAATTCTTCTTCTGTTTGTAATAATCTCTCTCCATTCTGTTCTAAAAGATATTCTTGGAAAAGGTAGTGGAGATAAATTTGTGTTTAAACTTTGGGCTACAAATGTATCCTCAAGAGTAGAGTCTGGAAAAGCTGTATATAATATGAATGTATTTCTTACCGTTGTCACAGTATTAATTGGCTCTAGTTTAATTGCATTTTGGGGTTCGAAGATAATCTCGAGTGCATATTTATTGAGAGCTGAATCATATTATTCTGAGCAGAAGAAATTATATACTGAACAGGATCCTTCATCCGGGCAGAGGGAGGACTTTGTAAAGCGAATGTCTGGTTATTACACAAAGGCACTAAAGTTTGACGACAAGGATCCACTTGTGAACAGAAAATTAGGATTAATGTATCTTGAACAGTTAGGAATAGCCGCAGAAAGATATTCGAAAGAGAAAGAAACAGAAGAAACAAATTCCATAATTAAAGAGATTGGGCAGTGGAAAAATTATGCCATTGATTATATCCGAAAGAGTATAGATAGAAGCCCAAGTATTTATGCTAACTGGGAAGCTAGAGCAAGAGTGTATATGGGATTAGTTGGTCTTGGCTTCTACGATTATTCCGCAGATGCGCTTTACTCTCTAGAAAAAGCGATAGAATTAAATCCTCTCAATTTTGAATTGTATTACTACAAAGCACAGATAAATATAATAAATGGAGATAAAGATGGTGCGCTTTCTGCATTGACTCAAGTTTTGGGAATTAATCCACAGCATGTAGCATCGATTCTTTTGGCAGGAGAGATAAATAAAGAGAAGGGAAATCTTGAAGTTTATGAATCATACCTTAAAGCAGCTAAAAAGATATTGGAAATGCAAGGGAATACAGATATAGATACCTACAAAGAAATATCTAAGCAATTAAATGAACTATCAAAAGATACGACAGAAGAGACACCTACCCAAGAAGAGGTTGTAGAGAGTACTGAACCAACTGTTCCTTAAGAGTAGTAGGGTTTGCCTCTGAATAGGCAGAGTGCATTTACAGAGTAATTTCCATTCTGTTCTTCTTTAATTATCTTTGAAATACTTTCTAAGGTTTTTCCAGTTGTAATTACATCATCCAGAATTGTCACAGAGTCGTATTTCTCTAGTAATGATGGATCTTTAATGTAAAAATCAGAATTCTCTACCATTAATCTACTCTCTCTGTCTCTTAACGATTGGTGTCCTTTCTCTATCTTTCTTCCTATTAAATCTAGAGAAAAATCACAGCCATAATGTCTGGAGATAATTTCAACAAGCAATTCTGTTTGGTTAAATCCTCTCTCGTTTCGTCTTAAAAAAGATATGGGTACAGAAGTAAAAAGAGTATTTCTAAAATTAACATTCCCGATACTCTGTATTAAAAATTCTGACAAAGATTTTGCAATATCCCTAGCGCCTCTGTATTTGTAATTTTTGAGAATTTTAGAAGAGACTTTGTTGTATTCCCATTCAACAATCACCTGTTCGAGAGAGTTAGTGTTTTTGCATTGTGTATGTGTATTGAAATTTGGGGATATCCTTCGGCATATATAGCATTCGGGGAGATTTCTTTTGAATGTCTTCTTGCAGGTATCACAAAGATATCCTCCATATTTCCCACAAATATGGCAAGATTTAGGATATGCCAAGTCTAAAAAAGAAGAAAACATAACCAAATTTATCAGTAAAAAATTAAAAACAAATTAATTGATAAAAATTGTTCTTTAAATTATGATATTATTCGCACAATTGAACTTAAACATGACACAAACTAAATGACAAAGTTAGGGCTAAAGAAGAACAGTATATTTTTTGTAATGCTTCTTCTCTTCATAACAAAGATACTTGGTTTTTTAAAATTAAGAACCATTGCTCAGCTCTTCGGTGTATCTCACGAATTAGATATTTTCTGGGCTGCATTTACTATCCCAGATATGATATTTACAATTCTTGTTGCAGGTTCTATTAATGCAGCAATTATTCCGATATTTTCTGAAATTTTTTACAAAAAAGGGAAGGAGAGTTTAGATCGTTTTTTCAATTATCTCTTCATTGTTCTTACAGCGACCTGCCTTCTAATTGCAGGGATATTCTTTGTGTTTACTCCATCACTTACAAATCTAATTCTTAATTCAGATGTACTTCAAAAGTTCTTAGATCTCTCGGAGAGAATAACTCCTGCAGATTTCCAGACATTTGTGACCCTAACTAGATTAATGCTCCTCTCTCCAATCCTTTTAGCTACAAGTAGTCTTGTAACAGCATACTTGCAGATAAAGAAGGAATTCTTAACGACCTCCCTTGCACCTCTCTTCTACAACTTAGGTATGATAATTGGCCCTATCCTCTTTGTTGTATTTGGAAATTTAGGAGTAGAGGGTATTGCAATATCTACGGTAATTAGTTCTGTGCTACATCTCTTAGTACAATTTCCTAAGTTTGCAAAGCATTTCCAAAAAGGTTTCTCACTTAGTCCCGGATATTTCAGAAATGCATTTGGAGATATTCATATATGGAGGACAATTAAGTTAGCTATTCCAAGAACAATTGGTATTTTAGGAGAGCAGATAAACGGATTGGTAAACACATTGATTAGTTTCTCTCTTGCAGCTGGTGCTCTTAGTGCGTATAGATTTGCTATCAGTTTACATCTGTTTCCAATTAACATCATTGGAAGCGCTGTAGCACAAGTAGCATTACCAGATTTAGCACAGCATAATGGAGATAGGAAGAAATTTGTTAAAATTTTAGATTCCTCCATACAGTTTGCTTTGTATATTGTATTTCCAATTGTTGCCATGATGATGATACTTAGACTTCCAGTTGTTCGTTTAGTATACGGTTCTGGAGCTTTTGACTGGAGAGCAACAATTTTAACTGCATGGTGTCTTGTACTTTTAGGTTTTTCTATAATTGGGCAAACAGTAGCACAGATAGTGCTGAGAGCATTCTATGCCCTTAAGGAAACATGGCTCCCATTGATTGCTATTGTGATCAGTATTCTGGTTAATATATTCTTAGCTTACTACCTTACAAACTTCTTTAGCCACTACTATGACTGGAGACCAATATTTGACCAGATGATAACCCAGATATCTTCAGCAAATGGAGAAGGTTTCTGGATAGTTCTCAAATCTTTTGTAAAAGATTTCATCCGATGGTCTTCTGATAGAGGAAGTTCGGATTTGGCAGTGGGTGGTTTAGCCCTAGGTTTTAGTGTCTCCTATTTCATAGAGATGATTCTTCTAATGGTATTGTTAAATGTAAAGGGAAAGATAATTACATGGAAGAAAACGGTTAAGCCAATTCTTGTAAAAGCATTGAACACATTAATAATGGCAATTGGTATGTACTTTGTCTTTAAACTTTTTGATTTCCAATTAGATACTACAAGAACATGGTCTGTCATAGTTCTTTCTGCTGTAGTATGTTCATATGGTCTTCTCTCTTACTGGGTAGGGTCTAAGGTCTTTGGTATAAAAGAGGTGGATAAATTTGAAAGTAGAGTAGTCGCAATATTTTCTAAATTCTTCAGCAAGGGGGAGAAAGATGCAGAGACTGTTTAAAATTTTTGTAATCTTTCTTGTACTTATAATCCTCTTACCAATTTTTCTAGCGGGTATATATCTTCTTTGGCAAAGAGAATTCGCCTCGAATCTCCATAGTAAAAACTGCGTGAGCAACAATTCTTTAAATGAGGTATCTTTTGATGAAAGAATAAGGGATTTTGTATTTTCCTCTGACAGAAGTGATTATATACAATTCACAAAAGAAGAAGTTCTGTATTTGATATCTTCTGAATTTGGTAAAGGAGAGGGAGAAATTACTGTAGAAGATATGTGTGTTGATTCCGCAAAAGGGGTCTGGAAGGTATATCTAAATATGACTGTTGCCGGTATAAAGAATGTCTGGTTCATCTTTGATGTCATAAAAGATGACAGAGAAACTGCAGAGCTGTATGTAGATAATCTGTATCTAGGAAATTTTAATCTTCCTTCTTTCATTTCTTCCCCGCTTAGGGAGAAAATTAACAAGGGAATTAGTGATGCCTTGATACTTGTAAATGAAAATAGCTTCTCTGGAAGAAATATAACAAATATTGAACTTTTAGAGGAGGATGTAGTCATAAAAGGTGTGTATTAGGCTTGTCCAACAACATTACTTGTGATACAATTCTCTAGCAATCATTAAATTAATCTGCTAACAGATATGTCTAAAAAGATTAACATTATGCCCCTAGGAAAAAGAATTCTAGCGAAACCAGATGTCGTGGAAGAGAAGACAGCAGGTGGTTTAGTTTTACCTCCAAATGCTAATGACGAACAAAGACCTGCAACTGGTACAGTTGTTGCTTTAGGACAAGCAAAATCTTTCAATGTAGCTATTGGAGATAAAATATATTTTAAGAAATATTCTCCAGAAGAAATTGAAATTGATGGAACTAAATATCTCATACTCGATACTGACGATGTACTCGCAGTCATAAAATAAATTTAACACATATACAAGATGGCAAAATCAATAATATATAACGAAGATGCTAGAAAAGCTCTTAAAGAGGGTGTTGATACAATTTCAAATGTAGTTAAAACAACCCTTGGCCCAAGAGGAAGAAATATTGCAATTGCAAAGAGCTATGGCTCACAGGTAATCACTAAAGATGGAGTTACTGTTGCAAAAGAGATAGAAGATAAAGATCCTTTTAAAAATGTAGGAGTCGAGATGATAAAAGAAGCTTCAAGTAAAGTAAATGATCTTGCAGGAGATGGAACTACAACAGTTGCTGTACTTGCGCAGGCAATAGCAAACTTAGGCTTTAGAAATGTTTCTGCTGGTTCTAATCCAATCGCTGTTAAAAGAGGAATTGATAAAGGTGTAGAGATGATAGTTAAAGAGCTAGAGAAGAAAGCAAAAAAGATTTCTGGATTAGAAGAGATTTCTCAAGTAGCAACAATCTCTGCAAATAATGACAAAGAATTAGGAGACATGATAGGTGGAGTTTTTGAGAAGGTAGGAAAAGATGGGGTAATAACAGTAGAAGAGGCAAAGGGCTTCGATGATGAAGTTGAATATACCGAAGGTATGGAATTCGACAATGGCTATGTAAGTGCATACTTTGTAAATAATGCAGAGACACTAGAAACAGTTATGGACAACCCATACATCTTCATAACCGACAAGAAGCTTTCCAACCTTCAAGATATACAGGCAATAGCTGAGAAGGTTCTTGGAGCTGCAGATAGACCATTGGTAATAATTGCTGAGGATATTGAAAATCAGGCTCTTGCTACATTGGTAGTAAATAAATTAAGAGGAACACTAGATGTCGTAGCCGTAAAGGCTCCTGGATTTGGAGATAGAAAAAAAGAGATGCTTAAAGATATCTGTGTATTAACAGATGCAAAATTCATTTCAGAGGAACTTGGAAATACCTTAGATAAGGTTGAGATGGCAGATTTAGGTTCTGCTAAGAAGGTAATTGTAACAAAAGAGAAGACAGTAATTGTTGAAGGAAAAGGTAGTACCAAATCAATTAAGGCAAGGGTTGGTGAAATAAAAACACAAATATCTAAAACATCCTCTGACTATGACAAGGAGAAATTACAGGAGAGATTAGCAAAGTTAGCAGGTGGTGTTGCAGTAATAAAAGTTGGTGCAGCTTCCGAAACAGAGGCAAAAGAAAAGAAGATGAGAATAGAGGATGCCATTAATGCTACAAGAGCTGCTCTTGAAGAGGGAGTTGTTGCTGGTGGTGGTTTAGCGTTACATAATGCTCAATCTGTACTTAAGGATGTAAAGTTAGAAGATATAGATGAGCAGGTTGGTATAGATATTTTAAAGAGTATCCTAAGTGAACCTCTCAAGCAGATAGCAGAGAATGCCGGTGAGGATGGTGCAGTTGTAGCTGCTAATTGTTCTGGTAAGACAGGTTTCAATGCTAAGACAGGAGAGTATGTAAACATGATAGAAGCAGGGATTACAGATCCTGTTAAGGTTACAAGGTTAGCATTGGTTAATGCAGCATCTGTTGGTACGATGTTAATTACTACAGAGGCAATTGTAGCTGAAATACCTGAAGAAAAATCTAAAACACCTATGGGTTCTGATATGGGTATGGGTGGAATGATGTAGTCCTTTTTTATTGATACACAATCTTAATCCAATTAACCTTTAACCATTTATCGGTATCTTTTTGTAGCTGTTCCAACCCTCTTTTCTTTAACTCTTTATCTATAACTCTTCCTTGATGTGGATTGTTAAACTGTTTCTCTAGGGGAGAACTAAAACCATGAGCATAATGACACATCTCATGTGCAATAGTTGCCCTAACAATATCTTCTGGAACAATCTCATTCTGGAAATATCTCGTTATTGTAATAACTGTAATACTCTTGTCATCCTGTGTTAAAAAATCATCTCTTTGGTTCTTTATCAAACTCTTAATTTTGGTTCTTCCATTTGCTAACTTAATACTTCCCAATTGCCTTTTTGAATATTTCCCAAACTTAATAACAACCAAATTCTTCCTTGGTATATCACAGAAATGGTTCTCCCATAACTCATACATTAAATTTTCTAAATATTCTTTATCTCTCATACAACTGTCCTCTCTCCCATGTTATCATATTCAAATGATTCTACAGAAATACAAGAAAAAAATCTTCACATTAAGAAAATCCCTCGCATTTGTATATGGGAGATATACAGTAGCAGCAATATCTAGAGATATACTCTTTGTAATATCAACAGCATCAGAGCTTTACAGTATTACTCTTTTAGGAAAATTCATTGATGAAACTGCAAAGATATTACTCTCATGGGAGACCTTTAATCTGACAGAATATTTAGGGACTAAATCATTCCTGTATTTGGTATTAATACTAGGTCTTTGGGGTATAACCCAGATATGTCTGCAAGCAAGAGACTATTTCTTTAATGTTATCTACGAGAAAGCTTGGGAAGATGCTAAATTTATGATGATGGCAAAAGTCTCCAAGTCGAATCTTCAAGATGTGGAAAAAGAGGATTTCCAAGATTACTTAACATATGCCCCTGCGTTTTCAATAGACAGATTGATTACAGCATACAGTGACTTCTCTGTAATACTAAGCAATGTGATAAGGCTAGTTGGTGCCTTAATAATCATCTGGGGAGTTGCAGGTTTGTGGTCTCTAATCTTAATAGTTCTAGTCTTCCCAGAGGCAATTGCAGTACACCTTAGAAGAAGGCAAATTAAAAAGGAGCAGGATAATGCAGTTGGCAAGTTTAAATTCCTCAACTACATCCAAAATGTTGCTTTGCAAATCTCCAACTTCTGTGAATTGAGAGTAAACGACACATTTTCGTTTCTTAAAAGAAGATATACGGAGGAATATGATAGCTTCTTAGATGGGTACCTAAAGAAACAAGCTAACTTTTACCAAGACAAAACAGTCTTCTCAATCATAGATCAGGTATTTAAATTTGGTTTTGTAATATTGCTTTTGGCATTCTCCATCGTTCAGAGGTTAACAATCGGTACCTTTAAAGCTCTGTATGACTATGTAGATGTTGCATACAACAGTGTTTACAACATAATTAATACAGTATCATTGCTTGCTAACAAACTCGAATATATAGACGAGTTTTTCGACTTAATAGAATATGAAGGATTCGGAGATCACGAACATGGGGCAGTGAAATTACCCAAAGGTACTCCAACTCTTGAGTTTACTAATCTAGATTTTGCATACCCAGATGATCCGGGCGTAAAAATACTTAAAGATTTAAATGTCGTTGTGAAGCCTGGAGAAAAA
>Ga0209417_1004915_pt1 | contig 15366 bp, 10 predicted proteins | sample RifGroF2_FD_184002 | JGI IMG/M metagenome (GOLD analysis project Ga0209417, IMG submission 184002) | Groundwater microbial communities from Rifle, Colorado, USA - Groundwater F2 (SPAdes) (version 2) | ecosystem: Environmental > Aquatic > Deep subsurface > Groundwater | place: Rifle, Colorado... | reverse complement strand
CATGCTCTTCCGCTCGAGAGTCGAACTCGCGACCTCTTCTGGAGAAACAGAGAAAACCGGAAGACCCTGGAAAAAATGGAAAGCTTTTTAAAAATATTGCCATCTTTTAAAGGCTGCAAAAGATGTCGAAAATCGCAACTTTTGAACTCATTTTTCAAGAGGTGGGTCATGGAGAGAGTTTCGCAATTTGATATAGATGGAGTGCATTCGAGACTCGAACCCGTCTATTTTGAAAATGGGGGGTGAAATTTTTACCAAGAAATTTCCACATTCATAAGTCATTGATTATCAAGTATTTCAAGCACAGAGATAGTTTCGTTTTTTATACAAGATGCTCCGCCATTTTATTAGCGCTTTTAGCCTCAAAATTTCAAGCTAAATAATCCTAGACAATCCCAAAACAGTTAGCATTCCGTGTAGCATCTATTCAGCCTCAAAAAACTTTTTTCAAAGATTTTTTTGTTTTGCCGAAAATGGGGAAATTGCAAATCACCAGTCGCGGAACTTGAAGCCGTTGGCGCCATCGAATTTAAGGGCGGAATACGGCGTTCGCCATCCGTCATTTGTTGTTGTCAGACAAAATCCACGCGCTGTCTGAATATAAAAAGGCTGAAGAAAAGCGCATGACATCTTTTATCGAAAAGGTTTCAGGGCAGATAGTGAAGCATCCCGGGATTCCCATCGGTGCGGCGTGGAATATCCTGATGGCTCAGCCGGGGCAGGATGATACCGCTTGCAGTATTTGCGGCGTTCATGGTTCTTATCGGAACACGGCTGCTCGAAGGACTCCGCGACTCCATCAGCAATATGTTCATGCTGGCGCCAACCCTTCAGGCTGGGCTTGCGCTTCATGGATACCTTGGAATATGCGCTGTAACACTGCGGTGGATCTTCTTTATGGAAGATGCGCTGTGCCGTGTCCCGTCGTTGATACTCCTTGCCGCCGGAATTGTCCCATTTGCGATGGAACTCTCCCCGGGACTCCGTGATGATATTCCTGAACGACGCCGTTCAGGGCGGACGAAACTAAAAACGCTGGGGTTTCTGTTACTGGTGGTAGTCCTGAGTTCAAGGATTGCGAGCGGCGGACTCTCTGGAATAATAAGCTGATTCTGCACCGCCAAGTGCTCATTTCCCACATTCCTCTGTTTTTATCGTCGCCAATGCAATTAGCGCCACTTTTCTGAAAAGAATATACCTCAGGTATTTCCTTTTTCAAGATGCGCCCGGGACTTACACTCACTGGATTATCGCACCTTTTCACGACGCACATGTTCCCCTGCACTCTGCCCCTGTAAATCAGTGCTTTATCCAGAATATTTAGTGGCACCTTCCGGCGATTGAACATCAGCAGTTCCTGTTTTCCTGCTGTAGGCAAATACGGTATTCGCCTGGCGGCATACCGTAGAATTTGCGGAACATGCGGTAGAAGTAGAACACATTGGAAAAACCCACCTGAGTGGCGATGTATTTCAATGGCTGATCTGAGTTGAGCAGCAAATTTCTGGCGCGGCTCATTCGTTCCTTGAGCAATAGGTACTGGAATGACAGTCCAAAAACATGTTTGCACAAATGGCTTGCACGTGAAGGGGAGAGATTTAGCACTTTACCCAGCTCCGTGAGCGTGACAGCTTCGTGAGCATGACGGTGGATGAATTCACGGATGAGTTCACGCCGTGTCCGCGGCACTTTGCCGCCGATGCGCTGGTCCTCAACCATGGCGAAGATACCTTGTCCGAGCAGAAGCATTTCGTTACTTATACGAGTGTAATCCGTTTCATTTCCTTCCGGCAGTTCCTTCCATGCTTCGATAAATTTCTCCGGCGGCGTTTGTGGGCCACGAAAGGGTCCGACATATAGCAAGAGCTGAATCTGCTCCCGATTCTTGACTGGAACGATGATTTCCTGTACACCTTTCCAGCAGTTATGGATAAAAGATTCCAGATGCTGATGCGCGAATGTTTCTGCGTCAACTGCGCAGTCGCTTATGCAGGCGCGTTCGTATTTCGGAGAGTTTTTTCTACCGTTCTGGCAGAAATGATGCTGATGTGACTGACGTTTAGGCAATAGCGGTGTGCCATCGGGCGAATAGAATATTCCATGCAGGTCGTGAATCGTTACCGATACGTGATTGCGCCGCTCAAAATCGTCTATTGCCTGCTGGAACAGACGGCTCAAATTTCTGACATTATTGTATAAAATAGTATTTTTCAGCATGATAGTATAATCATATAGCGTATTGATGCATTGTCAAATCATGCTTGCCATCCTATAATCTATTCCATAACAACTGTGAGGATTTAAATGCAGACTATTCGTAGAGAAACTGATGTTCCGGTAAGAAATAAATGTGATGTCCTAGTGATCGGAGCTGGTCCGGCCGGAGTGGGCGCGGCGATATCGGCGGCGAGAAGCGGAGCGCGTGTTACCTTGGTGGAATATGGCGGCAAGCTTGGCGGCCTATGGACGCTAGGATTGCTGTGCCCTCTTTTCGATAACCGTTTTCATGAAGGCTTGAATAAGGAGTTTCGCGAGAAGCTTGAGGAAAGAAATGCCTGGGGCGGCCTATGGAAAATATCCTTTGATCCCACACAGATGGCTATGCTGCTGGATGAGTATGCGCTAGCGCACAATCTTGATGTGATGCTTTACACCATGGCCTGCGATCCGATTCTAGAAGACGGAGTCATCAAAGGTGTGATTGTGCAGAACAAGAGCGGGGCTCAGGCTGTCATGGCGAAAGTTGTGATCGACTGTTCCGGTGACGGAGATATTGCAGCCAGAGCCGGAGCTCCGTTTGAGGTCGGACGTCCCGATGATGGCGTATATCAGCCAATGACCATGATGTTTCGCATCGGCGGTCTTTGTGAAGAATATAGCGAAGACGATATTATCAGCTGGTATCGTGCGATCGAAGCAGCTGTGGCTGACAAGGAAAAGCTACTGGCAGATATTCCCTTCAACCATCCGGCACTGATCCGTCTGCCTCGACGCGGTGAAGCGCTAATTCAGTGGACGCATATCCATAAGCGCTTCGGAGCTGATGGGGATGATCACAGCTGCGCTACTTTTGAGGGCAGAGCGCAGATTAGGAAGGCGATGGAATATTTTAAACTGATTAAAGACACGGTCGGAGAAGTATATCTACTAGAACTTCCGTCAGTCATTGGCGTGCGTGAGACCCGCCGTATTACCGGGGAATACATTATTTCTGATGAAGACGTGAAAAACGGCGTAAAGTTTCCTGATAACATTTGTAATGTCCGTTTTGGCGTGGACATTCACGAACCGGATAAACCCCGACAGACCTGCTGGCAGCACCCAGGCTTCGATATCCCGTTCCGTTCGCTGGTCCCACTTAAGGTTAATAATCTGCTGACTGCCGGACGTTGTATTTCAGGTTCATACGTAGCACATGCGGCCTATCGTGTTACCGGAGACTGTCTGGCTATGGGCGAGGGGGCGGGTGCTGCCGCAGCTGAAGCGATCAGCCGCAATATCGGGGTTCGCGAGCTTGCAAAAATTCGTATGTCCCGAGTAATATCGACTTGCGAAAAAGCAGGTAATTAAAAAAAACATGGGCAAGCAAGGTTAGAATGCAAGCTGATTACCTTGCGAGTTTAGTGGCATTGAGGTCAGATGTTACACCCTCGAAAGGAGATTGATGATTGAAATTTGCGCTGTTTACAAAAAAAATCCTAAAAAACAAGATAATACATGAAATAAGTCCCGGATACATTTACTTCGGTCATGCTTTAACGTATAGTATAAGCGTACGGGAGTTTGCTTTTCAAATAGCTCAAAAGGAAGGGCTGGTTGGTAAAATCAAGAAGATGCTCAAAGGGATACTGAACGGTACGGCTCTGAGAGAAGTAATAAAGGAAGTGAATTCGAAATTGAGGAGATGGGCTGAATATTTCAAGATAGGCAACAGCTATCGCGAAGCACTTAAACTCAGCACTTATACCTACGAACAACTTCGGATATACTGGCGGCGGCACAAAGCCGGCAAGAACACCAAGGCATATAAAAAGTGGACTGACAAATACTTTTATCAAGGAGGACTGCTTTATGTTCCATATCTTATCAAGAGGTATAACGAATGCCGCACAAAGAAAGGAAGGGGGAAAGTCGTATGAGCAAAAACCTCACGTGCGGATTGGTTGACGAGGCAAGATTGACAAGTCGTAAGCCATTGCAACTTAGGGATTTCACTTTAATTGAATTGCTCGCAGTAATTGCGATAATTGCAATTCTGGCATCAATGTTGCTTCCCGCTCTGAGGCAAGCCAAAGAAACAGCGAAACAGATTAAATGCACGTCCAATTTAAAACAAATAGGCGTTTCTGAATCTATGTATTTGGATGACAATCAAGTACTTCATGGTTATAACGTCCTTTGGGGAGCATTGTATTATCAGTGGCCATGTTTTTTAGTGCCATATGTCAGCAATAAAAATTTTGGCTGGTATAATTATACAGACCTTCCGGTATTCTATTGCCCAACAAAGAAAATTCGGGCTAACACCACATTCTATGGGCTGAATTATTATGCCGTCGGAAAAAGGAGGAGCTGGGCGACTAGGCCATCCAAGCGGCTTATGTTTGTTGACAGTTTAGACGCTCAACCATGGGTTAGCAGTCAAGCCAATATAGAATTCTGCCACCAGAGCAAAGCAGACATATTGTTTTTTGACGGCCATGTGGAACCACGTAAAAGCTCAGGAGTTTGGTGGTTTCCTGTTGATTCGGACAGCCTCTGGCGAAATTCACTTGACGACTGATTTTGGATTAACCCGTATTGCTGGATTATTTTAGTAGAACACAATAAACAACTTGGAGAATTTATGAATGGGCGATTACTGATTTTATTTGTTATTGTCATGCTACAGGCATTATTTTTGCCTCCAATGTTACATGCGGTGACAGCGGGTTCATTCGATCCCTTGCCGGAACAGAAAACATCATCAGTTCCTCAGTGGGAAAACCTGAAAGGTATTGATATCATTCCCTGTCCCAAAAAGATAACCGTTTATGACACCGCTATTTCAATCGACGATAATCTTGCCATATTGATCGGCAAATCGTCCTCGGAGCGTACGAGGACAGCTGCGTTAGACTTGCAAGATATTATTAGAGAAAAGACCTCGATAAATGTTCCTGTCATAGTTGATGGTGAAAATATCGGGAAAAAACACCTTATAATATTGGGAACGCCTTCGGAGTTACCTGAAATTCAACGATACTGCGAGTCAGCCCGGATATCCCTTAATGAGCTGGAACCACAAGGGTATGCTATTTTCCCTTCTACTGATGCCGACAAACAAGACATCATATTGGCGGGAAAAGACAAAACGATACAACTGGCCAAGATTGTCGACTGGCCGGATTTTAAACATCGTGTCTGCGAGACATTAACGGAACCCATGAAACTTTTGTTCATGGCAAAAAGCGAAAAACAGAAAAAAGTCGCCTGGGAATCAGTGAAAAAAGGCATACGGGAAGCGGCCAGATTAAAGTTCAATTACAACCGCTGTTTTGCGATTTTGTATTCACGACCGCTTACTGATTATCCTTTGGATATTAGAGCGCAAATGATGGGGGAAGCAGGGGAATATGCCAATAAGCGCGGAATGAAGCTGTATTTAAACCTCACTACGGCAGTCGCGACCAATGGCGATGAAGGGCAGTTCCCACAACTGAAGGAATGCTTGAGGTTTTTGCATCTCTATGTCTCATGGAGCGATGACCAACTCATTGATCATGCATGTGACAAAATAACCCAGATGTCCAAAATTATCGGTCCGCAGCAATACTTCTTCCATTCGCCGGATGTTCCCTACATGGGCTGGAACAGGCGTTCTGAAAACGACAGAAAGCGTTGGGGAGATGATAGGGTACTGGCGGAGGAGTATCTGGTGAATAAAATTTTTAATGCTCTTAAGAAGGGAGCTCCGGGAGCGGGATTTTCCTACGTTTCCAGTCCATATTGCATCGACTGTGTGAATAATTCACCGGAAAAGATCGCGCAATTGGAAATAGTTGAACGACTGAGTCCAAAACTGCCGGAAAACCTCAGTCTTTTATGGCGTGAAGGGTCGTTGGAATCAGCCAGAAAGTTTCGGCAGCTGACGAAGAACAGTCCACAGGAATATTACATTGAAAACAGTTCATTCCACAAAAATCGCCTGCTTGGCGGCACAGCAAGAACCGCCAAAACATATTATTTCAAAAACAGTGACAATGATTTTTTCTACGATAACAGTAATACATCGACACACCCCGCTCATAAGCCTCAGAATGGCATTCTCGCTGAGTACGCATGGAACACCCAAGCTCCGGGAAGCGTATTCATCCATCAAAATGACCAAGAAAAAGAGAAGATGAAGGGAATGACCGTAAACGGAATGCCGTGGGGAGAATGGATGACGGTTTATGATCTTGACGGTCCACTTAGAGAAGAATTGATTCCCAGAACATGTCGGCAGTTTTTTGGCGAGAAAGTCGGCAATACCCTGGCATTGGCATATTCGGTCGGGAGTTCCATTAATGACAATGCCCTTGGCGGCATGGTAATAATTCCTTATGATAAGCGATATGAAAACTCGATTGTCTTTGCCGAACGGCTTGTCCATGCCAGCTCCGAGATGGCCAAACTTTGGGATAAAGCAGACTTGTTCAATTCAGAAACTTATCCCATTTACCGAATGGCATTTAAATATGTCTATATCTATCAGTATATCGAAAAAATAAATTCATATCTGATGCGACTTTCCTGGATAGCTGAAACAGGCAAAGATGAAGATAAAGTTGATGTACTGACAGATGAGGCGCTCGCGTACATAAAAAAGGCAAGAAAAGAGATAGCTGACGGGTATAAAAAATATAATTTGCAGTCCATTCATTATGCCGCAATATATGACGCGAAGATAGGGAATTTGGCCGATGTTTATAAAAAAATAGATAATATTGAGAGCGCGATTAACTTCAAAAACAAACAAATAAAAATGTTCGGGGGCGGCAATCTCCCCAAAAAGGAGAAAACTACCGCTATAGGAATAACGCCTCTTCCCGCCGCATTTAATCTTGACGGCAAATTGGACGAATGGGATATAGCCTCCGCTAATATTCTTGATAAGAGTTTCTATAACAGGAAAATGGGAGACCAAGGGATTGCCGGCTCCAAAGATGTCATTGCTTACTGGAATGCAGCTTGGGATGAGTCGTATCTTTATATTGCGGTTCTGGTCTTTGATGACAAGCTCTCTTTTTCGGAATATAGTCCTCTCTATAAAAATGATGCTGTTGAACTATGGATAAATAAGCAGCAGTTCATTTTTTCTATAACCCCTGACGGAAAGACATCCACTGAGCCGTACGGTAACTACGATAAAAATAAAGTAAAAATAGCGGCTCAACGCGGAGAAAAAGCGCATCAGCTTCACCCGGATATGAAATATTGGTCTCTTGAGATAAAAATCCCGTTTGACTGCCTTGAAACCAGCTCAAAAATCGGAAATAGTTTCTACATGGCGCTGGGAGTGGATGATATCGATCCGGGAGAAGAGCCCTCTCAAATATTTTTCCCCGATACCTATCAGCATCTCAGCATGACACAAGGAGCGTCCTGCTCCAAAAATTTTGCCCGTGTGGTTTTACAGCCGAAAACGGAATTGACCGCGACCCTGATTTCCAGCCAGATAAAAGATGTCGCGAAATCCGATGGCACTTATACATGTGTCGATCTTGAACTCGCTCTGAACTGCAAGGAAAAGACCATCGGAATCTCATCCGAACTTTTTCTTTATGCCAAAGACGGCATCCGGCGTTTTAACGTTGATATTCCCGACACCTTGGAAGGCGACTGGAAAAAGACCATACAGATTGTCACTAACAATTTGTATGACTCGGACACGGGAATTGATCTGATTGTCCGCGCGCCTGGATATTATAAAAAGATTGAGTTGCGCGGGGGAAAATACCGTGATTTAGGACTTGGTTTTACTGTAGAAAGCGGTCAGAACATTGTCGAGTCTGCATCTTCCTGCGAAAAACCCGGTTATGACTCCTTATGGACGGCGGACTTCGATGATGACTCTTGTGCCCTTCATGCTAAAGATGGAGTAATTATCAATCCGGCATCAAAAAAAGATTACACTGTTGTTGACGGCATAAAACTAAACGCCGCCAGAATCTTGGATGGCGGCGAACTGCGTTATAAACTATCCAAGGCACCCCTTGTCAATAAAGGAAAGATCGAATTATGGCTCAAACCTGAATATGGCGCAGCTGATAAAAATACGAGGACATTTATCGAGCTTATTTCCCCAGGTGGCAATATTAGATTTTCCAAAAATGGGCCGTATTCCTATATGTTCGTTATTTCTGTCAATGGTAAAATCCATGCACTCAGCGTAAAGCCAGTTGAAATAAGGACAGGCTCCTGGAACTATGTTGCCCTCCAGTGGAATTCTGAAGAAAAGAGCATGATGCTTAACGTTAACGGAGTTACAAAGATGGGAAACAATGTTGAATTCAGCTTTAAATCCCCTTTTCAATTGCTAATAGTCGGCAATGAACAGAATGGCAACCAAGGCTCTAAGAGCATTATTGATGAGTTGAAAATTCAAAATTTGGAATTACCCTCAAATTCTCAGATTTTTATGGGATGGCTGTGATCTTATTCAATAACGCAGAAAACTTCAGAGTTATTGCAGATGGAACAGAGTTGAAAAATCCGGAAGGCAATCCCTAAGGAAAGAAACGTGAAAAGATATAGTTTTTTTACTGAATGGAAATGTAGATAGCTTTCCAATGGGAAGGAGTCCGGATATTTCTATGATAAGGTCATTCAGAAATTTGCCAATGGTTTTTAATAAAAAAATGATAGGAGCCACTATGAGTAAACAGTCAGAAAAGAACTATAAAATACTGAATCACTTACCGGATATGACAGGGAGGTCTATCTCACGGATACTTTCTGAACTGACTCTGAATACTCTCAATGCCGACATTCCTGAATCAAGCTATGCTGCTGCTACCAAAATGCTTCTGGATACCATTGCCTGTGCATATGCAGGAATGCATGCGCCCGGTATTGCGGAAATTGTTGACTTGGAGGAGGAATTGAGTGCAAAGGGCAACGGAACCGTTTTTTTCAATGGCAAAAAACTTGCTTTGCCGTCCGCAGCCTTTTGTAACGCAGCCATGATTCATGCAATGGATTTTGACAACAATTATCCAGAAGCCGACATCCACATTCTTTCCATTGTTGTGCCAATCGCTCTGGTCTGCGCTGAAGCTGAGAGACAGAATGGCCTTGATTGCCTGAGCTCAATAATTCTTGGAGTTGAAACGGCGGCCCGAATAGCCAAGCCGTATATAGCGGCAAAACGCCAGCACTCTTATTTCCTTACAACTTCACTTGTAGGCGGCTGGGGAGGAGTGGCGACAGCCGCTAGATTGCGTGGTTTGACTCTTGAGGAAACCGTCAACGCAATGGGCATCTATTATGCGCATACCTGCGGGAACCGTCAGGCCCTTCTGGAAAAAACATTGACCAAACGCATACAACCAGCCATTGCCGCCAAAGCGGCGCTATATTCAGTGATGCTTGCGCAGAAAGGCTTTACCGGCTCTGAACATGTTTTTGAGGGCCCCGGCGGCTTCTATCGATGTTACACTCAGGATTCTCCGCCGGAAGCTGAAATCTTCCGCGTGCCCCCGAAACCTTTTGGCATTGAGGAATTGGTAGTGAAGCAATTTCCGACCTGCGGGATTCATCATGCCTGCATTGCTTCGGCTCTTCAATTGAAACGGGAGTACGGTATACAGTACAAGGATATTGAACGGGTAGAATTTTTCCTTCAGGAAGGAGGCGGCACTCTTGTGAGTATGCCATTCAGAGAAGATTCTATCCCGCAAATAGCCGCTCAATTTTGTGCTCCATATGCCATTGCCCTAGCTCTTAACAAAGGAGAAGTTCACATTCGCGACTTCAGCAATGAAGCCATTACTAGAGATCGCAACACTATTGACCTTGCAAAAAGAACCATAGAATGTACCTGCTTTGCTGATATGAGACTAAAAGACTATCCTGCAGTAAAAGCTGGTTGCAGATATATTAAAGTGTGCTTGCGCAATAATAAAATTCTGTCACACGAATACTCCAGTGCAAATTTTTGTGACGCATCAGCGATGGACATGCTGCGGGTAGAAGATAAGTTCCGACAATGCCTGTCTATGAACGGTGAAATTTGCCTAACTACAGCCAGTAAAATCATTGAAGCAGTGAAAGACTTCCAGAAAACAGAAAATATCAGCGAATTTGTTTCTCTTTTAAAGAGTGAAGCAACTATATAATCATCTAAATATTGTTAATTTTTCTTGTTGTGCTACAATAAGCATGTTAATATTTTAAATGGAAAAGATTCCACAATGACTAAAATAGCTGCCCACAACATAAAAAAACTCTCATCATTTCTATATGAAGATATCCATAATGTGTCAATTTGTGTTGCGAATAAGCTCTACAATAATTTTCGAGCTGCGAATTGAGAAAAACTCCTCAATATTCCCGAGGAGCGTTAATGTCCTTTCCTGAAAATACTTTAAATCCAGAAGCATCAAAAAAGGCTATGAGAAATGCCATCTTTGCGCAGTGCTTCGGGATGCTGGGAACTCTGCTTTTTGAAAACGGAATAATGCTGCTCTATCTTCTTCTTATGGGAATAAGCCAGACAAGAGTCATGAGCTACCTTGCCGTGCCGTGGGTATGTTTTTTCGCCGCAGTGCCTGCCGCATATTATTCTGACAAGTTTGGTAAAAAACGAGTAGGCGGAGCCGGAAATATTTTCTCTGTTTTAGGCATGGCTGCTATTGCTTCTGCCGCATTCTTCTCATCGGGATTGCTGCGGGAACTTGTTGCTGTGGGAGGGATTATAGTTATGGCGTTGGGGACTTCTATGTTTCAATCGTCATGGTTTGCGCTTCTTCGCCCTGTGGTTCCGGCTGCGCTACGCGGCAGATTTTTTGGAAATCTCAGGATATCCTGGCAGATTTCCTGTATAATCGTATCAGGCATTACAGCATGGATACTTGGCGCTTGCGGAAATATCCTAGTTTACCAATTGATAATAGGATCTCTTGGCTTTATGATCTTTGCCCGTCTGTTTTTCTATAAAAAAATACCTGAACTTGAAAAAATACAGACTTCCTCCAAGTCTTTTCGTGAGGCATTTGGTACAATTATGCGAATTCAGGGCTACGTCCAATTCGGCTCATATATTTTTCTTGTAAAGATATTCACTGCCTATTGCCCGACTATATTCGCTTTGCTGGAAAAAGAAGTACTGCATCTCGACTCCAGTACTGTAGTGTGGCTTGCCAATATAGGTTTGGCTGGTTCCCTTGTCGGTTTTTTTATCGGCGGGTGGCTGGTGGACAAAATAGGAACGAAGCCAATATTCATAATCTGTCACATCGGATTTGCTCTTGCATTAGGGGTTTTTATAATGCGCGGATTCTGTGGTGGGATTGCCCTCATGCCCGTTTTATGGTTTTCACATTTCTTTTTCAATCTGCTTGTTGCTGCCGGTTCCATTGCCATAACGACAGAATTGCTTGGAATGCTTCCCGTTGAGAACAGTTCGATGGCTTCTTCTGTCCTGATGGCTTTTGTATATGCAGGAACGGCTGCTGCCGGCTTTCTCGGTGCCGCAGTACTGAATATGGGGTTTCTTATGGAAAAATGGGAGATCGGGAATATGGTCATGAGCCGTTTTGATACTATCCTGTTGGCCTCTGCTGTTATGATATTGCTTCTGACAGTTACTTTAGGACTCATTCCATCTGTGCTTGCCAAGAATAAAAAATCTCTGGAATGAACTACCCCGCCCTGTAGGAGAACATGGGGTTGAGGACAAGGAAAACAGCTAATATTTATTTCATATATTAAAAAATACTTTTACTGGACTTGATTGGCCAGGTGCTCATTGACAATTTTACAGTGATGAAAAGCAAAAACAGGCTCAAAAATTCCTTTTCAAGGCAGGAGGTAGCGCAGTCATCAGAACAGAACATCGTTGCTTATGCGGCTTTCTTGATGTCGATGATGGGCAGATGCTTCCGTCCTTCGAGGTAGGAGACATGAAGTTCCAGCTTGGGGACTTCGGAAGTATGAACGAGTTTTAATGGCGGTTCGCTTGGAGGCGAATGATTATAGACCTCCATCGGAGTCCTTGATCCCAAATATTCGTGCGTGCGAAACTCATTATACCATGAGAAAAATAACGCAAGTTCATAACGCATAGCTTTGAAGTTCAATGGTATGCTTATCAACCTCGTGCATTCTACTTTTAGGGTTTTGATAAGACGTTCGGTCACAGCGATGGTGTTTGCGGCGAGGTACAGGCCGGAACGGGCAAAGTATTCCGCGATTTTCTTTTTGCCCATTCTTGGAACGAGTCTTTTCAGAGTCTGAGCCATGCCCTTCAAAAAATAAGGGTACTTGTTCCAAGGAACAAGCTGGTTGCATCATAGCCTGCCGGACAAGACGCGGCCAGCGATGCGGAAGAGGTATGTCTTTAGCTCTCATATGGTTCCTTATAAAATTGAAAGATGGAAGGTATATTCCTTCAAGCAAAAAACAATAGAAAAATGAAGTCATTTTCTATCTTTGCGAATAATCCAGCTATATATTGCAAACTAAATAATAAACAAGGCCTTATGGATTATGATAAAGAAGACATACAAATAAGATAGTAGCACAGATCTCAGGGATGACAGACAAGGCAGTTCAGGAGCTTTTGCAGAACATGCAGAAATATCTGGGTATGACTCCTTATGGACGGCGGACTTCGATGATGACAAATAGAGCAGAGGATCAAAGATGGATGAGCCAAAATCATTAGACAATAGGACATAAAGTTTATGACGGAAACAAATTCTTTCGTAGAAATAGCAGCAATACTGGGCCTAGCGACGCTGACCGGGATTATAGGGCAGAAATTACGACAGCCCTTGATCATCATGTTTCTGGTAACGGGCATTCTGGTCGGTCCCTCGGTTTTAGGCATTATACATAGTTATGAGCAAATCGAGCTTCTGGCCCATATCGGCATAGCCCTTCTGTTGTTTATCGTTGGGCTTAAACTTGATCTGAACCTGATTCGAACTACCGGTCCGGTCGCCTTGGCGACCGGCCTCGGGCAAATCGTGTTTACATCGATTATCGGGTTTGGCATAGCCATTGCCATGGACATGTCATATCTCAGTGCGGCTTACGTTTCGGTTGCGCTTACTTTTTCAAGTACGATCATCATCGTAAAGCTCCTGTCCGACAAAAAAGAAATCGACTCTCTTCATGGGCAGATTGCTCTTGGATTTCTGATTGTTCAGGATATCGCCGCCATTTTGGCTCTGGTCGGCCTGACAACATTGGGGTCATCTGTTACCGGGGAGAATTTGGGATATGTCTCGTTCCTGATGATCGGCGCAAAGGGGTTGGGACTGTTGGGTGCGGTTGCCCTGCTAATGAAATATGTTATCCCGCCCCTGACCCAGCGTCTCGCGCATTCGCTGGAACTGTTAACCCTATTCGCAATCGCATGGGCGGTCCTTCTCGGAGCGGGCAGTGAGTTGTTGGGATTCAGTAAGGAGGTCGGCGCATTTCTGGCCGGGGTCTCACTGGCCTCCACTGCCTTCAGGGATTCGATTGGCGCACGGCTCACAGGCCTTCGGGATTTTCTCCTGCTATTTTTTTTCATCGATCTTGGTGCACGATTGGATTGGTCCATGGTGGGCTCGCAATTGGGCGCATCGCTGGTTTTTTCCCTATTTGTGCTTGTCGGCAACCCGCTCATTGTTCTGATCATCATGGGAGTCATGGGATATCGTCGTCGCACGGCTTTTCTTGCCGGGCTCACGGTGGCCCAGATCAGCGAGTTTTCGCTTATTGTAGCGGCCTTGGGGTTGAGTATCGGCCACATTACCGAAGAAACGATGGGGCTGATCACCCTCGTGGGTGTGGTGACCATATTCCTGTCCACCTACATGATCCTCTATTCCTACCCGCTTTATCGTGCTCTATCCTCCCCCTTGAAAATTTTTGAAAGGCGCAATCCCTACCGGGAGGCGGACATAGACACCTTCGCGAAAACCGGAGCAGTCGACGTCATTTTAGTGGGATTGGGTAATTATGGCAGCGGGCTGATGGAACACCTTCTCCGGCGAAAAAATGCCATAGTGGGGATCGACTTCGATCCCGGCAATTTAGATAAGTGGCGCAAGAGAGGGGTGCCTGTTCTTTATGGGGATATGGCGGACCCGGAGATGCATGAGCAATTGCCGTTGAAAAAGGCGCGATGGGTTATTAGCACCGTTCGTTCCAAAGAGATGAATTTGGCACTAATCCATAATCTCAAGAAGGACGGTTATACTGGAAAGATTGCCTTGACGGCGTCAAACGGCCAGGAAGCTGCTGAGTTCGAAAAAGCTGGTGCTAATTTGGTATTTCGACCTTTTAAGGATGCAACCGAACAAGCGGCCGATGCGTTGACTTATGCGATGGATTTCCTTCCGGAAAGCGTTGATTGGCCTGTCTCGTTTCTTGAGTTGCGTATTCGTTCGGATGCTTCGGCCGCCGGGCAGACTATAAGAGAACTCCCGTTATCGGCATCGGGTATATCTGTTCTGGCTGTCAGCCGAGGGGGGCGTACCTTTTATGAACCGAAGCCGGATTTCAGGATTTTTCCGGCCGACCGGCTACTCCTTATGGGGCATCCGGCTGGCTTGAAGGAGGCTGAAACCATGCTGAATCAGGTTGCAGCGCAAAGAGACGCAGAAGGCGCAGACCGCTTTGACATTGCCGAAATCAAGGTGTCGGAGAATTCTGACCTTTCAGGCAAGTCTTTGGCGGAGCTTCATTTTCGGCAAAAGTTCGGTGCGACCCTGGTCGGCATACGCAGAGGCCAGGATCAGATTACGACGATCAATCCTGCCGAGCAATTGCATGGCGGGGATTGTCTGATCGTCATCGGCAAATCGAGCACTATCGAAGAGCTCAAGAACCTGGCCCCTGTTTAGCGGCTCGAATGTGACACACGAGGTGATCCATGAAGCGTTTCAAAAACATCCTTTACCTAAACGAACCGGCCGTGGACCAGGCATCGACGATTGCGCCACGCCGCCGTGCGTTTCAACCGCAAGAATGACGTTTTTATACCAATTTGCATTCAAATGTATAACAATTATATTATGCCATTCTGTAAAAATGGAGGATGGCGATGTATCACTTTACCGAAAAGCAGATGGATGAAATCAAAGCAGCCCTGAAGCTCGCACGAAACAAGGCCGATTATCAGCGGAT
>Ga0209417_1004914_pt1 | contig 15377 bp, 29 predicted proteins | sample RifGroF2_FD_184002 | JGI IMG/M metagenome (GOLD analysis project Ga0209417, IMG submission 184002) | Groundwater microbial communities from Rifle, Colorado, USA - Groundwater F2 (SPAdes) (version 2) | ecosystem: Environmental > Aquatic > Deep subsurface > Groundwater | place: Rifle, Colorado... | reverse complement strand
ATATTATCATTATTACTCACTATATCAACTCCTTTAATAATATTATGCCACATTATTAAGCCATTTTATTCAGCATAATTTGAAATCTTTGGTCAACCATTTGGGATACTTTAGCTAATACTTGCTTCTCTCGTTCATTTGCTATATCTCTTTCTGATTTAGCAAGTAATATTTCTTCATTCTTACCGTCAAACAATGATTTAACTTTCTTGATATTATCATCGAGAGAGTTTCTAATATTTATCAACAACTTTTCAATATCTTCATTAGAGACTCCTATTACATTAGCAACATTAGTTTGAATATTATTTTGTTCTTGATTTGATATTTTAACTTCACCTGTTGACATAAGCAAACCTAACTTTTCAATTGCCCATTTTTGAAATTCTAGGACAAGTTTCTTTTTATCAGGTGTTAACCTGTTATATGATATTTTCATTAATAGGCCGATTACACCATCTCTGGTGAGACAGGTGTTTCTTACTGTACTTTTTTCACCTTTCAATGTTACATTGATTCGCCATGTTTCAAATAATTCTTTATAATTATGTAATAGTTGATGAAACATTTGAGAATCACTATTTAATGCTTTTGCAATATTATTTATAGGTACAACATAACCTTTCTCAGTCATATATAATCTCATAGGGATATTATTAAATTCTTCTTCAATAAAGTCATTTACATCAACTTTACTTTGCATCTCTTTATTATCCTCAATATTGCTTTCAATATCGTTATTAACATTATTATCAATATTATTTTCAACTTTAACATCATTAACTATATAACCAACTATTTCATATTCTGCTGGAATCCACTTCTTACCTTCTTTTGTAGTTTTCTTAATCATCTTTAAAAATCCATCTTTAACAAGTAATGATAAATAATAAGGAGTTGAGCCAGATCCCACAATCTTATTAAATGCATATCCATTAGCTGAAAATTTACCGCCTGGATAAGTGTTAAACAAATGTTCTTTCAGTATATTTACTTTTTCAATTGTATTAGTTTTCATGTTATTATATCTCCTTTTATATTTTTAATTTTTAACTTAGTTTAGTTTGAAGAAATAGGGAAGGAAGTTTTACCTTCCCTATTAACTTGCTTCTTCATTATCCAATTCAACATCAGGTATATCATCTATTGTTAATTCTGGTATTTCATCAGGTTGCACATTGACATTATCGTTAGTGGAATTGTCTTCAGATTCAGGTTCATTCTTAAATTCTTCTAATATAGAACTAATTTCTTCATATGTTTGCTTTACTACTTCAGGTGCTTCCCTTCTCATTTTAACAATCTCTGCATCAATAGCCAACATCCTCATATCGACATTCTGCAATTCATTTGCTTTGCCGTTCATACCATCATTATAATCCTGGTTGGGTTTTTCAAAGAATCCATATGACCATTTTGCAAATTCTTCAATAGGTACGTTATTCTTAATAGCCTTGTCTGCTGCTACCATAAGCATTACGGTATTAGTTTTATTAAAGAATGGAAAACGGTAAGTTGAATAATTAGAAACTTTCTTACCTTTTTCTCTTTTTGCGTCTACTACTTTTTTATCCTCAATCCATATGTCTGTTGCTTTATTAAGATAGTTTCCGATGTTAACCATATCTGATTGTAAATTCTCAGGTACGCCACTATCTCTATAAGAATATATAACCTTGTCAATGTTTTCTTTGGATAATTCTACTGCTTCATTATTATGCATCAAGGTTAATGCCTGAGAGATAATTTCACTACCTATATTGCCAATAGAAGATTTTGCTGTTAAACAGTGTAGCACCCAATCAGATTTTAATGTTTCTGCAATGAATTTACGTGTGCTTATACCCATAGCCGCTGTTCTAATTTCTGCTGCTTTTAAGGTTTTTACACCAGCATTCATAGAAACATAGAATTTTTCAGCCATTTCTTCAGTACAATTATTGATTATAGTAATTTGCATTTCATAGTTAAGTATTGCTTCTTTAAATATCTCCGGCAATTCATCAAATGTTTTACCTTGAATATCTGAGTATGTATAATTTTCTCCTTCAATTTCAAAATTAGGGAAAATTGATTTACTCAAATCTAATTTTATCATATTATTTACAAACAAGTAAATGGTTGTCCATCTTTGATTTCCGTCCAATGTCTTAAAATACTGACTATTACTATCGTGTCTGTAAATTGTGACTTCAGGGATAGGGATTCCTAGCAATAAACTTTGAATTAAATTTGATCCTCTCCAAATTTCCCAACAGTACGATCTTTGACTGGCCATGTATTCTCTTATTGATTTAACATTTTTTCCTTCTTCTTGCTTCTTGTTGACAATTAATTCTTGAAGTTGTTTGCCTACTGTATATTGCTGTTTGTCAATCTTTTCTATAATATACTTTACTTCTTTTCTTGCCGAAGGATTAAAAGATATTTTCATTTCAGCAACTCCTTTTCTTATTTATTTTTATATTCTATTAAACATATAATACCACACTTCTAATTAAAAAGCAATACCTAAAATGAAATTAATTAGTTAATTTTTTAATTAAGTATTGCTAAATTAATAGATAGTGCATAGTTATTATTTTAATATTTTAATCGGCAATATCTACAACATAATTATACATTGCTTTATACAATTTATCTGGTATTAATCCATAATACTTATCTGCGGTTCTCTTGATAACGTCCTCTTTATAATCTTTATATACTTCAAATGTTTCTTCAATAGTATCGTATCTACCCAAATACTTAGCTTTTTTATTTATATCACAACATTGAGCAACATATTTATCTCCATCACTATGTAAATATACACCTATTGGATATTCGCCTCTACTTTTGTTACTTTTTACAAAAAGATAATTTACTTCTTGAGGTACAAAAACGCAAGTTTTCGGTGAATATATTTTATTTCCTTTATGTAAAATATCCTTATCAAGTTCCATTCTATATTCATCAATTTTATAATAATTTTCGTCATACCATTTAGCAAAGTTTTGATAATTATGCCATTCTTCACAGACTGTACAACCTATATATGTATTAAATTTTGATAAATACTTTAAATCATAACATCTTTTAAACATATCTCTCCATACTGAATATGCTCTATTACTTGGCATATATTCGCCTACTCCTAAATATCCTATATTATAACTTGTTTTATCTAACGGATTAGATACTACACCATTTTTAAACCATTTATAATAACAATTTGTAATATATCCATTTTCAAAAGCAACATCTACATCTTCACAGCCATTATATTTAATTATTTTCATAATACTACCATATCTATTCTTTGATATTTCTCCAACTCTATTATTTTTCATTTTTGCCATATTAAAAATATTTTCTCCTTTTCTATTTTATTTTATTATTCTATAACATTTAAAAACTAAATAGTTACTAAATATAAATACTATAATTTTACATCTCAATCACCTCCTTTGATGAAATAATTAGTTAAATTTCATTTATTTTTAATCTCCTACTAACTCACTACAACCCAATTGAATTGCTTTTAAAATAATCATCGTATAAATTCCACTAGACATATCTTTAGGAATGTTCCATTTTTTAGCATCTTTAATATCGCTATTAAATAATATACTTTCTATTTGTTCAGTTGTTTCAATATTAGATATTATATTCCCTATTTGTTTTTCTGATATATAATTGTTTCCATGATTACTTATTTCAAATTCCATTTTACTCACCTCTTATTAACTGATTTTAATTAATCTCTCATGCCAAGTGAATACAAGTATCATAAGACGTTTTATAAATACTATTATTATGAATATCTTCTGATACAACGATAAATTCAGGCATCCATGTACAAGTATTATATTTTACAGTTATTGACTTTATAATTGCAGTTTTTATATTCATATAATATATGTCTATCTTATTTCCGATTGTGAATATTTCATCGTATATATTCAAACTGTCATATTCACCTTCTACCTCGTTTACTATTTCATTAATTTTTTCATTATACAATTTCCATTGTGCATTTTTTGTAGGTAGATTATGAATATTGAAACAGATAATATCAGAATACAATTTTTCGCATTTTCTTTTAGTTTCATAGGCATTGTATATTTTAGTCATTAAAATATCTCCTTGATTATTTATTTTATAATTTTAATTATAGCACATTTAATAATAGATTACAATACCTAAATTAAACTAAAACTTGATAAAGGCATATACTATACACTATAATAACAAATGTAAAGTGATTACTATTCATTTGACTAATCACTCCAAACAAAAATTCTAGGCAGGATTAATATCTAAAACCTAGAGTTTTTGTTTTCCAAATATTACCACCAAATATCTGTTTTATTCAAAATAATATACCATATATAGATATTGTTTTTACAATAACACTATATATGGTATATATCTAGTTAGTTATTTAATTTCGGATAAACAGGTATATTTTTACCTTCTGATTCCCATTCTGAATATAAATCATTTTGCATACTACCCCACATACAAATATACCAATTATTTTTTCTTTCTCCACAACCATCACAATTTTCTCCATTATAACCACATTCTTTAATTTCATTTTCTTGACTCATAATATTAATCTCCTCTCATTTTAGATTATTTTATATAACTATCTGTTTTTCTAAAACGCAAAGTATTCCATTTCTTTAATGCTATAGGTAATATATATTTTTCAATTGCATTAGGTTCTTGATCTGCTTTCTCAGATAAATCTGACCATTCCGGCCAAAATTCAGTTATAACAAAATACAATCTACCTTCTTCATCAATTGCATAAATAAACCAATCTTCACAAAAAGCATATTTCAAATTTTCATTTCTTACCATAATGTCAACTCCTTATGTATTTACCATTTTTATAATTATACCATAGAATTGATATTATAGTCAATAGTTAATACATAATTTTTGCTCATTATTTATAATATTATTTTGTTGAGCAATATTTTTAAAAATATGAGTTATTATATCAACCGTCCAACAATTACCCACACATTTATATCTTTGTTTTTCTGGTATTCCATATGTATAAAAATCTGGTAATGTTTGTAGTCTCTCACATTCTAATGTTGAATATCTTCTACCATCTATATTAGCTAAATCCCATTCATGCCGGTCATTTGACAACCGACCTCCCACACGTACAGTTTTTGATTTATCCCTAATTGCTATTCCTTCTTCTAAAATATCTTGTAATTTTATTTGTTTGTCAATTGGTTGTTGAATATTTGGTATATTAGTCCAATATAATCTATTTCTATTCTGAGCAGAAACTAAATTGCTATTAATATGTATATGTTCGACTTTTAAATATTGTGATATTATATTAACCCATTCTTTTTTCATTCTAACATTCTCTAAAAGAAAATATTTAGGTTTAATAATTTCTAATGCTTCAACGAATTTAAAAAACAATTTACTCTCAGGATCATCAAAGTTTAATCCTTTACCTACTTTTGAGAATCCTTTACATGGTGAACCACCTATTAATAAATCAACCTTACCTATGTATTCATTAAAATCTATATCATTTACATCACCTATATGTATTGTATCTGGATAATTCTTTTTAGTTACTTGAATAGCATATTTATCAATTTCTGATGCGTAATATTTATCATATTTTATATCTGCACGTTCAAGTGCTATCTGACCACAACTTATTCCGTCAAATAAACTCAATACATTCATATATTAAATAATATTCCTCCTTTTATTTTATATTTTATATTATTAATCTCTTATTTCTTAACTGCTATTCAAAGCAATTCACCTCCTCTTATTAGTAAAAACAAAAAATTGCTACCAATTTAGTAGCAATATAATATCTTTCATAAAATTATATTACAATATTATTAAATTTTCAAAACCCTTTTGCCACATTTATAATACTATTTTATTAATATTTTATCAAGAAGTAAGTTAACTTTGAATAAAACCGATCTTTGGTGATGATTTCCAGTTTAATAAACCATTATAAATCAACACTTTGTAAGATCATCATTTTAGCATCTTTATTTATTAATGTATAGCAAAATACCCGATTACGTCCAGCAACTCACGGTACGGTCTAATTTAGTTCTACCATGTCACCTCTCATCTATCGCATGGATTCCCTGGGAACAGAGTACCTGTCTGTTGACTCTTACTAAATCAAATAATCCCCACTGGTTTACCGTTTGCTATACAATATTATAATTGAAATTAACGATCTTCATTATTACATTGAAATCCTTTTACTCCGTAATTATCATTATCATCTATATCCCATATAATTAACCACTTTAATTTACAATTATTACATATAGTTTCAGATTCTAAATAATCTGTTTCTATTATTTTTAATTTTTTACCGCAACTAGGACAAAATGCAATTGGTATATTAGTTAAATTAAATTTTATTTTGCTTAAATTCATTTATGTATCCTCCTCATTTAACTTTATAATCCATTATAACACAATCAAAATATAAATGCAACCACTATTTACTCAGCATCATCCCAATTTTTAATAAATTTAAGTGCATCTCTAAATCCCTTTTTATAAAGATAATTTTCATCAGTGTTAACTATATTTTTATTAAATGTATCAATACATTCTCTAAGAGTAGGTTTAATTTCTCCTTTAAATTCAGAGTAAGAACAATTGCTATATCCCAAACATGGATCAACAAATCTATTATGTTTGTCTCTTTGAGCGTATTCACAAGTAATACAATCTTTTATATTCATACTTATATCTCCTTTTTATTTAATCTTTTTAACTAATGATATATCTACAAACCTCATAAAATATTCTGCTTCTCCATCACATAAACTACAGTCACTATTTTTCCAATAATTGTCCTCAATAAATATTAAATCATCACCTTTATATTTAGAAGCACAATTTTCACATAATATTCTTTGTTGATTAATATTATTTTTATCAGGGTCAAAACAATTGAATCCATCAAATACAATACCATTATACCAATATAAAGGTACATTTTCTTTTTTAAATTGAATTATAGTATGATTGAATAACCAATGACATCTAAATAATCTATCAAGAGACATTTTATCACAACAATAATATATTTCTCCTGCCATCTTACCAAGCCATTCAATTACATTTTTCTTTTCTTCTTCAACATTAGTATGAAGTTTATTCCAATTATGACCATTATTACCCCATATAAATAATTCGCGAATGGATATATTATTAAATCCATATTCAGATAACTGCAATTTAAAAAGTCTTTTCCATTCAGATTTTATTTGTAGAATTACATCTATTGATATATTATTTGTTTTAGTCTCTGCTAACATATAATCAGAAAAGTTAATATATTCATTAATAATATCTGTTTTCTCAGTCATGTTTATTCTCCCTTCATTTCAACACAAAAGAAATTTTTTATCACATTTTTACAAATCACCATTCTCTAATACCATCCATACATAATGCTTAAAACTTGACTTACTCAATATCTTTTCCTTTAATCCTTCCACAGCTTGAAATTTAGTTTTTCCATAACTGTATTCATCTTCATTATGTCCATGTACCACTTTTTTGCCTTAAATTGACCATGAACAGGGATACAAACTATTATACAGCCAATTTCACCATCTCTAAAATTTCTTAGCATAGTTTATCTCTCCTTTTATGGTTTAATATCACTTTCACCTTTTAAATACTCTAGTAAACTAACCAAACCGCTATAATTAGCAGGTATAAATTCATTTTTTCTAATAACTGTTGCAATATATCTATGGTGTCCATCTGTAATAATTGGAATAGGCAGTATACTAGAAAACATACATTGATTATCTAAGTCAATAGGTTCTATTTTATCAGGATTATTTACAAAGTATAAAATTCATATTTTTGCTACTTCTTTATCTGCTTCATCTTTCTTAACGTCAGTCCAAGAAGTAGCAAAAATATCTTTCTGCTCTGGAATATTATTTTTAATTCCTTCTATTATGTCTTTGTAGGTTATTTCAATGTTGTCCCAATTGATAGGGAATTTAATATATTGCCGAAGTCTTTTAACTTTTATGTAATCAATGTTGTCTTGCATATTATCATCCTCCAATTTCAATTTCTCTAATTAAAATTAAATAATCTTAAACAATTTCCATATTCTTTTCCATTCGTTATTTAATTCTTTAATTTTAATTTTTATAACATTGCTTAATTCAATACTTGTTTCTACATCTCTTAACCTTTCTGATAATAAATTTTGAATATACTTTACATCTTCAATGTCAATTTTTAATGTTACAACGGTTTTATTTTCTTTTAACAAATTATCCACAAAACTATTCCTCCTTTTGGTTTTCTATTACCTGAAGTTATGTTCCTCCAGGTTTCGGTCTATAACCAGCAGACCAGGATCGGATAGGATTGATTATCAAAAAATTAAACTATTAAACTTTTTTTAATAACCTTTGTTGTATTTCATAATTATAAGTATTCCAAGTGTATATAATGGCTACTTTTATTGCTATTTCAATATTTTCAAAACTATCTACCACACTAAACATTTCTTCATTTTGTGAAAAATTTGGTTCATACATCTCAACAACAAACATTTTTGCATTTTTATCATAATATATTTGGTTATTTTTCTTACCAATTTTAACAGTTTCACCATTCATTAATCTTGTTAATTGTTCATAATTCATATTATAAATCCTCCTTTTGGCTATAGTTTTTTATTAATATTTTATTCTTTTTATTGCGACTTTTAATTCTTGTAAAGAATCTGTTAAATCTTTATATTCTTTCTTAAGATTACTTAATCCTTTATCATATTTTCTTAAACTTAAACCCAGTCTAATTAATGAAATTAACAAAAATAACATAGAAAACACAAGCAATCCAAAACTAAAATATAAATACCAAGGTATCATTTATTTAACTCCTCCTACACTTCACTTTTAATAAAAGTTTTCTTTCGTTATGATATTTACTACCAAACTATTTCTGCTGTTAATTCTTCTCTAATAGAATCTCCAAATTGTATATAAATAATATTTCCTTCCCATATCTTCTTTGCAGCAGTTAGCGGAGTATAAATTTTATTTCCTGTTTTTGTTGAAAATAATTTATGTCCTTGTTCGTATAATTCCTTAACTTGTTTGGCAATATCAATTTTGCTTTCGCCTTTTATATGCATGTATAATCTCTTCCTTTTTTATTTTAATCCAATCTTACCACCTCCACTCACTTATATCAAATCAAATGAGCAGAATAATAGCAGACTAAATTAATCAATTTCATAATCAATTTTCTTTAAATGTACGTCTAATTCATTCTTACTTAATATAACACCTTGAGGATGACTACCTTGCCATTGTGACGAACATCTTAACAGGTAAGTATCTTCTACTTTTTCACCATCAAGATTGATAACTTTATACACAATTTCATGATAAAATTGCTGTCTACCTGCGCAGAATCCATTGCATTTATGATCCCATTTATCTAAATCCATAATAGGATCATCTTCGACATCAACAATTGTAACAGTAATGGAATCATGTGCTGTTTCAGTTTTATGATTGCTACCATTCCACCAGTCATATGCAGAAACATAATCACACAATAATAAATCATCAAATTGTTGGTTATGTGTATCAAAATAAAGTAATTCTTGATGTACTGGCAAATCAGGCAACCATTCAACACTAGAAAATTCAATTCCTTGCTCGGTTAGAAATTCTTCCATTACTGTAATGTCATTTATTTTATATTCAAGATTTTTAACTGCTTCAGTAAGTTCATCTGCTAAATCTATACTTACACCGTTAATAGCCATACAAGATAATTCATGAAAGTCTACTACTTTGTAAATATCATTAACAGGGATGAGCATACCTTTTACATCATCAAGGTAATTGTTTTCCCAAATTTGAAAGTTTTTCATTTGATAATCCTCCTTCTTTTCCAATATATAATAAAATACTTTTAATAAACGTGTATATAATTTTAATATTTTTCTTTTCTCGTATGATATATGTTGATGTTTTTTATAAGTATCTGCATATCTCCTATATCTACCATCAGCACAATTCTTATTAAACCATTTTTTACTACTTTCCAAACATTGAAAACAAGTATTTTTACCTTCTATTACTGGACGTTTTAAACAAGTGTGACACAGATTATTTACTTTTTTCTGTCTTTCTTTATGTCTTTTTACCGCTGCATCACAACATTCTTGGCAAGTTTTCTTACCTTCTCGTACAGGATTAATTTTACAATTAACACACAATCCTTGTGATAATGCTTTTTCTCTAGCACGTTTCGCCCATTCACGATTCAGACAAGTTTTACATTTACCACAAGTACATTTGAGTGACGTATTATTCTACCTCCTTATAACCTAAAACATTCTGTTCAAATCTAGTAGCCATATCCATTTCACTTCCTGTTGCCATTACTTCTTCTGCCCAATCTTCCGATCCAATTTCAAATTTTAATCCCTTCGACATGGCGTATTCTTCTGCTTCTTCAGAAGGTTCCCCTAAACCAATCAATTTATTTTGAGGAGATATCATTCCAGAACCATACACATAGAATTTTTTAATTATAACATCTGATTCACGAAACTGCCAGTGTTCATTGCAATTAGGACATGGTAGTTTATAAAGTTTGTCATCAATTAAGTCTTCAATAATATGACCGTCAATATTAGAATCAAATTCTAATTCTGCACCACAATCACAAATTTTATTTAAATCTATAATCATTGTAACACTCTCCTTATAATTTTAATCCCTTTATTAAATCCTCACTCGGAAGATTTAAGAGAAGGATTAACCTTCCCAATTTTCAATTGCTTTTTCTATCACTGCACGATATTCATCTTCAGTGCCTAAAAAATATAACCCTGTCTCGTCGTGAATAAAATTTTCATCTAATGATTCCGCAAAATCAGGATTATCAAGAAAATCATGGTCATAATCTGTATTCCAAATAAACATATTGTCTTCATATTTACCAATGATTAATTTTTCTTCTTCCCAACATAGACAACCATCAATATTAATGGTTATTTTATCTAAATTGCAAAATCCTTCTTTGTTATTTTTACAAGTAAGTGAGCAATATACTTTCATTTTTATTCACCTCCTTTTAATTCAAAATATTCTTTACTATCCAATCCAATCTCATCAAATGTTCTTAACATAGTCTTAAAATTATTCTGCAATCTGCTATTATAGTTATACCTATTAACAAACTGTGTTATAGACATTTCTTCATATTCTGCTTCTAATAATTCTTTAATTGAAGCATTAATCATATACTGAGGAATAACATAATATGAATTTTCTTCTGGTATATCTGCTAACCCTATTTTTATTTCTTCATAAATACTTTTCTTTTTCCATCCTATTGCCTCATCATTAAATACAACTACACCATTATTACCTTCTACTATTGCTACTTTATTAAGCATGTGAACCATTTTGCCCGGCAATTCCTTTCTGATTAATTCACCGATATTATAAACCTTAATAGTTTTCATTTATAGTAAACCTCCTTTATTCTTTATCTTCCTTCTTTGTTCTAAATTTAGTACTGCATTTTTTACAAATCCAATAATTGTACCCTTGATTTCTAAAATCAAATATTAATTCTTCTTCTCCACATTCAGGACAATAAATTTTATTCTAATTTTTCATTGTTGTTACCTCTTACATTTTTCTTTTAACTCTTCAAATTTAATGTTCAACACTTCAGATACGGTCAATAACTCCTCCGCTGTAAAACTATTATTCTTAAACTTATAATTTATGGCCTGTTTACTAATATTAGTCTTATCAGCCAGCCAACTTTTTTGCCTTTCCTGAGAATTTAAAACTTCCAGGATATAATCTGCTACTTTCATTTTGTCACCTATTTTCTCGACTACTTACTGCTTGGTGTTTACTATTTGCTATGTTCTTACCGTATATTTAGTATATCACAAGCAGTAAAGATAGTCAATAGATTTGTAAAAATATTTTTACCTGATTCTAAATGATTATTAGAAAATATTGTTATTTTATCTTAAATAAAAAATTAAATTTTCTTGGATTTGCTTGATTATAATTTACTTGATATCCAACTTCTATAAAATAATCAAAATTATTATCGTCTAATTTACTTACACATTCTTGTTTCGGGAACGCTCCATATTTATAATGAGTATAAATATATCTCATTATATCAGATTTTACATCTTCAATATTGTCAGATTCGCATATTTTATTATTATATTTATCATAAACCTTAATCATTAAATTTCACCTCTTTATCTTAATACGGCACTGCCCAATTGTTCAAATAGTCCTCAAGTGCCTCACGTACCGTCATAATACTTTTATCATATTTGCAAATAAAACTAAAATCATCATGTAATATTGACTGAATATCACCGTCATTATTAATTGTATGATAATAAGTGTTATTATGGTACTTAAATTCAACAACTTCAAATAGTATACTATTGTTCATGTAGTTTTTATGTAGAAATTCTTGTGCTTCAAAATAGTTGTTGAATTTATAAAATAGGCTACCACCTGAACGTAATTCTACTATGAAAATATTAATCATCCCCTTAAATATATTAACGAATCCGTTAATTTAACACAACTTATTTCCTATTCTATATCTACAATTTCATTAATTTCATCCTCGGTTAATTCAATATATTTATCTTTACATAATTCATGAATTATTTTACTTGACATAATATATCCTAAACATTCATAAGGAGTTAGTTTTCTCCATTGCCCTTCTTTATCATAGCCTGAACCTACAATCAATTTAGGAATATTATTATTGCCAAATATTCTATACATACATTTTTCATCATTTTTCATGCCATCATATTGTCCCTTTTTAACTCTTACGTTATATTCTCTTAAATTCATTTAATTTCTACCTCCTCAAATTTTCTATTAATTTATTATAACACAATACAAAAATAAATGCAACAACTAATTTTAAGCTAAAATCTTAAATTTACTATTTTACAAACCCTTGATTTTACTGGGTTTGTCGCATTCAATATTTGAACCAAAGGCTTATTTTATAATCTTTAACCTTAAAACTTGTATTTTTCCAAATCGACTTTAATTTCATTAATAGTCAATTCAACCATATATTCAAGACACTCTCTTTTAATCTTATCTAATTCATTATGAAAGTTTTCTCCTACATTAACAAGTATTTCAATATATTTATCATCAGTCAAATATTTATCTCTAAGTGTTCTGTATAAATTTTCTTCCTCAATGGTAATTTCCCCTAATTTTATATAACCATAATCAAACAAATAATTTCCATAATAATCAAATACATTTGTATCGTTTATATTGGATATATCAATTTTACTACTGATATAATCTTTAATTTTCTGCTCATCAGATTCTTGGTAAAGATAAATATCTTTATTTTCAGAAAAGAAAAATAGGTTTTTAAATTCCTGAGATTGTTCCATATTGTAAATAATTTCTTCAATTTTTTCAATTTTTTTCAATTTCTTTGTCCGGTTTATATGAACAAAGATAATCTAAAAGTGCGTATGTATTTATATATTTAATTTTGTTTGACATTGGTGAGAGCCTCCTTTAAAATATCGCTATGATATCCATGTTTGGTAATAATTTACTTTCCTATCAATTGCTTACCATTATAGATTAAATTACTTTTGCATATAGGACAACAATATTGTTCAGTTAGATAAGAATAATTACCACAATCAGGGCATTGCAATAATGGCATAGTCACACTATTATAAATTTCATCAAAATCTGATTGTCTAATTTCTCCAAGCGATAATAATTTTTCTGCATCCTCTATTTCATAGAAGCAAGCAGTATCTACAAAAGCTGAACCTGTTACTTTTCCTTCACAAAGAGTAAATATAACATATGAATCTATTGGACAGCTTCTAGGATTTTCAACAATACATTGACGTAGTATGTTTAATTTGTTTCTATAACTTGTTTCAATAACATGAATATCTTCAGCGTATACAACAAATCGATTTTCATATGCTAATTTAGTTAATTTCATAGATTTATTATCAGGAATTATTTTTATTTGCTCTCCATTCGTTAAGTTAACTTTTATCATTTAAAATATTCCCCCTTTAATTATTATGCTCTCTATACTATCTTACTGTCTATTTATAAAGTGCCAATGTAAGACAGATACAAAGCATATTAATTATTATTTAATTTTACTCAGCAGTTATATCATCCCAATCATGTTCTAAAAGATTCCTGTATGCTTCATACTTCTCTATAATATCATCAAACTCTGGATGAGATTCTACATATTTAATCAATCTTTTTGCATTTTCTATACCATTTTTAATTTCTCTAGGTGCTGATACACCATAGTTAACATATGTAAAATTAACAAATATATTTTGGGATTTCAAGTCATTTAGAAATGTATCATATTTTTCTTCTATTTCTTTGATCATTCCTTCAGGAAATAAAGTTTGAACATAACTTATTACTTTTTCTTCAAATTTAATATGTTTTGAAAAGTCATAACCTTTCGTTGGAGCAGGGATTCTAAAACTTTGGTCATTGATTGTTATGGTTTTCCCTGTAAATTTTATTGTTATATTTTCAATGTTTAAGACGTTAAACCAGTTTTTGATGTTAGTTAATGTTTTCATTGTATTACCTCCCTACAGAATATAAAAATAATTAATTTCCATATACTTAATATACCATACTCAAATTGTTTTGTCAATACTATTTTTCTTGATTGTTATAGACTTTAATTTACCCTAAACTTGGTCATACTATCACTGTTATACAGTCATATACAATTTAGTTAATATTTACTAAGTTTGTATATATACTGACTGTTATGGAACCATATGTAATATTGTGAATTTTATGTATAGTGTCTATATATGAGTGCTGTTATAAACTCATATAGTTTTTCCAATTTATAATTTCTTCATCAGTGTACTATGCTCTACTGTTACCTCGGCAAGTTATTTTCAATGTCTCGGATAAAGTTTTTATTATACTCCTGTGCTGTTCTTGGGGTTAATTGATACTTCTTACATAATTCTAATATATTCATATTTTCATAATCTGCTATAAATTCCTGCTTCACTACTATATCCCATTTAGTTTTTGGTTCTGATATGTTTAAATTTATTAAAATTGGTTGCATGACTTCTGTTATAGAGATTCCCAATAAATCACATATAATTAAAACTGTCATAAATTCCGGTTTATAGCTACTACTATGTTTCCTTAATTGATATATGGTTGAAAGAGGTATCTCAGTTTGTTCAGCTATTGTCATAATCATTAAATCTGATTCATTCATATACCTTT
>Ga0209417_1004902_pt1 | contig 15416 bp, 21 predicted proteins | sample RifGroF2_FD_184002 | JGI IMG/M metagenome (GOLD analysis project Ga0209417, IMG submission 184002) | Groundwater microbial communities from Rifle, Colorado, USA - Groundwater F2 (SPAdes) (version 2) | ecosystem: Environmental > Aquatic > Deep subsurface > Groundwater | place: Rifle, Colorado... | reverse complement strand
ATGTCTTATCGGCAATAATGATTTTGCAGTTGCAGACGCAAATAATCAGGTGCAAAGATGCGCCGCATATAGCGGATTGCTGGCAAGCAGGTTCGGAGAAATGGGCAGTGATTACGGGCAATTCTTAAATCCTGCTAGGCTACATTATGATATAAAGACCGACCAGCTTCTAGTTGCTGATGCTGGAAATAACCGTGTGCAGTTCCTCAAAACGTATAATTACGGTCTGTTTTCAAGTTTTCGAATGGTTTTCGGCGGGATTGTTGCGGATCAGAATTTCGCTTCACCGCAGGCCGCCATTACCGACCCCAATCTCGATGATCCCAATTTGATTATTTATGTTGCTGATACAGGAAATAACAGAATCTTAAAACTCCGCGTCGAACCAGATGAACCGAATAATCGGCCAGTGGCGAGATTCGCCCAGTTTGTTTCGGCGTTGGAAGCAAATGATGTCAATGAGGCACTTGCGTTGTTTACCAAAGATTCACAGGAAAAATATGCCGCAATATTCCAAGAACTTCAACCGCAATTCGGTCAAATGGCCAGCGATATTGTTGATATTGTCCCAATCTCAAATGACGGTACAACGGCTGTATATGATATCCTGCGAGAAGAAGAAGGAGATATTTATGGCTATCCGGTTGTATTCGTCAGGGATGAACTGGGTAATTGGAAAATTACAAAGTTTTGAGGTATTTATTTCATCGAGTTTAGGGCAATCAAAAAATGGGAATAGCTTTTATGAATCGAAATAGTGATGGTTTATAAACAAAAAATTTATTGGATATACTTGCCGATTGGGTCTGCGGTGTTCTTGGCTCTGTTTGCGTGGCTAGTTTTTTTCCTGGAAATGTATGTCAAACAATTTCATATTTTACTCGAAATTATGCATTCTATGGGATGGTGGTGGTGGCTTGCCTTGGCCTTAATTGATGTTGTTGGACTTTTTTTTGCTATTTACTATAAAAGAAAGCAATTTGTTGCTTTAAGCATTCTCGTTATTCCGTTCATCCTTTTAGGTGGATTTATTTGGCTTTGCTTGATAAATGTTCTTAAGAATCCACCAGTATGAAATTTATAAAATTACAAAGAGAGGGATTTCGAATGAAAAACATGTTAGTAGGAATTGCTACATTGTTGTTTACAATTTGTATACCAAATATTGGGCAATGTGAAAACTCAATTTCCTTGCCTGCAGATAAACCAACAATGGCGAGTACGGGTACACGCAGTGGTTATGTCTTAGATGCTATTACAGAAAAACCAGTGGCAGACGCCATTATTGTCTATCACTGGAATATTCGAGATTTTTCATTCGAAGGAGGTAGCACACGTTTTGGCGCAATCTATGAAACTTTTACAGATAAAGAAGGAAAATATACAATTCCAAACCAAGTTGTTCGAATAGAACATTCAGCATCATCGCACTTAGATGCTGAAGAGGTATTTATTTATAAACATAACTATGTATTTTACCGGATGCTCGATAATGAGCCACAACATTTCATAATTTGTGTTCCAAATCTACCGCATATACATCGAAAACAAAACAATATTGTAAAATTACAACCGTGGAATGATCAAATGTCTCATGCCGAACATTTGGAATTTATACCAAGGGATGAATTTAATATTGATAAATTGAAATTCCTACCGAAAGCTTTGGCAAATGAGAATATCTTAGCGGATGAGGAAAAAAAGGTAACTGAAAGTATTGCCAAGAAAGTTACTGAGGCACTGAGCCAATTTACAATTGATACTGCTCTTTATAAGGATAAACAAATCACAAAAGATGAATACATAAATCGATTACACCATCATCTTGCCACGCCTGATGCCGATCTTCTCAAAAGTGCCTCACTTGCTTTGAAAGATTGCAATGATACTGCTGCAATACCTGCGCTCATTGCATTTATTAAAAGAAATATGTACAGAAGAGAGGCTTTTGAAGTTGGATTTTCTGCACTGTGTACCGCCATAAACAATACCGATATCAGTATGCCTGTCAGTATGCCGGACAGAAAGAGATTAATTGCAGAAATCGAAAGTTGGTGGGATCGCAACAAAGATAAAAGTCCTGCCCGTTGGCAAAGCGATGATTTGGCGAAACTCGCAAGCCAGTTAGAAGAACAGGCCAATAGTTGGAGGCCACTATATAATGTATCCGGAACATTCCGGCTTATAAGCGGAGAAGTGGAAGACGCAAATACATCTCCGGTAATGACAGTTTTTAAGAAATTCAAAAAAGCACTGATCGAAGATGATGTGAATAGTGTGCGAGATTGTTTCGCTGATGGTTTCGGAAAAGAGCGAGCGGCACAATTAATAACACTCCGACAGAAATTTAAAGATATGGCCAATGATATGAAAAAAATGGTGCTTGTATCGGAGGAAGAATATATGGCCAACTATGATCTGGTCCGTGAAGAAAATGGTGAAATGTTCGCATACCCTGTGATATTTGTACGAGATGAGTTCGGCAATTGGAAAATTAGTGATTTTTGATATTAATGGTTCGTATTCAAGTTGAGGAATGATTTATGTGCTTATCTGGCGGACATAATCTATCACAAAATGTAGCGAATATATGTAATAAGGAATCTTATGGCAAATAAAACAAAAAGTGTGAATACCAGAATAATTGTTTTATTATCAGCAATGTTTTTGTTTGGAATTTTGCCTTGGATTTTTTTGGTGAATAATAAAACAAAACCGTATATTGAATGGATGGGCGGAATCAAATACCAGGTCTGGGGAGTATTCATTTTAATAGGTCTGACGCTCCTTGGTTTTAAACAGATACAGAAATGGAATCCTTCTTCGAAAATGTTGCGATTTGCTGTGATTTTAATGCTTGTGTTGAGTTCGATTTTTTCTGCTATTTGGCTTTTATTGTTATTTATTGGTCTTATAAGTTCAAGAATTGTTTAAAAAATTGTTGCTGGAGGCATCATGTTAACTTATTTCAAATATTTTATTTTGATTCTTGTGTTACCTTGTGCATTTTCATATTCATGGTATGGCGAAACGCACATGGCATTAACTGAACAAGCTGTTTCTAAAAACAATTCAGCAATTAACAATTATTTCGCGAATCATTTAGATTTGAGCGACGGAATGAATACAAAGCTTATGCTTGATCAGATGGTTTTACTAGGTGAAGATCGTTTACCTGAAGGTCAACTTGAAAAACGCTTGAAGGAAATCAAGTCGCCTGCACCTTTGGAAACGACTATTCTTGATTTTTTCAAATTAGGAGGTGCCATTGAAGATGTTCCAAATCCACGGGCTAAACACCATTTCCATGATCCATATCGAAATGATGGGATGGAGAATAAGACCGAACATTTAGAATGGGCTAATCTATTTTCAGGTGGAACTTGGGTATGGTATTGGGGAGAGGAAAGTTTTGATCTTAGAGGTGCTTCCAATCTAAAAAGGGCCTTGGACCAGGAAGATAGAATTTGGCAAGCAGATTATTTAAATTATTTTACATGGCCCAGCACCAGAACCTATTTCTACAAAGGCTTAACAGAGATAGAAAAAAATGTGCGTAATCATTATCTCGCTTTATCTTTATTGTCATTAGGCCACGTATTGCACTTACTTGAAGATATGGGAGTTCCCGCACACACCAGAAATGATTTTATATATAGTCATTTTAGAGGGCCTTATTTGGGTGGCGATGGCAACCTATTTGAGAAATGGGTTGAAAGGCGAGTCAGAAAATCAGGAATTCCAAAATCCTGGATTAGTTCACAACCTAAGGCTTTCAACAAACTCACAAAATATTGGGACAGTGATGCAAACCTAACTAATTACTTGGGAGATAATCAATCTCCGCCTGATACATGGGGTCTTTCTGAGGCAACTTGTTATCAGTTCCTCTCAGATAGCACCATTTTTAAAGCCAATTCAGGTGAGACAAAATATTATTTCCCACACCCTGCTTACGAACATACTGATGCTCATATTGCCATACCAAAAGGATATAAATATCGTTATGTCAAGGGGTACGGCATAGATCATCTTGCTAAAAAAATGTATATCGAAAAATATTCTAGCTATGCCGGTTATTATCCGCCTTACATTCCTTCGTATGAAATTGACTACACCGTCAGCAATGACAATGCTATTTACGAAGATTATGCCAATGTAACAGTTCCTCGTACAATCGCTTATACGACCGGCCTTGCAAATTATTTCTTCCGCGGCAAGATAGAAGTTTATCAAACCAGTTGTTATGGAAACCCTATTGAACTTACTGTCAAGAATCTCTCAATGAACTCTGATGTTGAGCAAGCACTTAAAGGCGGCGAATGGGAATTGTATTGGGATGATCAGGATGGTAATCGTGCTCCGGTTGGTGGGACAATTATTTACTATGAGCCTGACGGAACTTTATGGAATTCATCCAGCATTTTGGAGTATGACCAAACTACAAAAATTGAATTCTGGTCAGTTGCACCGCCAGAAGGAAAATCGGTGGCTCAATATGTATTGGTTTATAAAGGTGCTATCAATGACTTTAATGACCCCAATACAACCGACCCAGATGACAATCAGGCAATAGCGGTTGCTTCATGCACCGTTGATACCAGCGCAAATTGCTGCACAATAACAAACTGGGAAACTAATGAAGATTACACGTTACCAGACCCAAATCAAATAACAATAAAAATATCCGATCTTACAAATTGTGAGTGCGGCATAGTAAATGTTTGTACATATGTTGGACCTCCCGCACAATACTCTGACTTAAACTACCATCCCGCAGGTTTTGCGGAACTTCTCAACGGAGAACACACACTTACTCGCACAGGTTGTTTTCATTGGTATAAAGAATATGAATTCCATGATTCTGCACCATTTTCTATAACGCGTTATGGCACTCAAGGATGTTCAGGTTCATCGCAATTTTATAATTCTGGTCATATCCAGATATGGGTAAGTTACGAACATGTTACAGTAAACGGTCAGGCCGGAATAGGGTGGAAGGTTGAAATTGAAATGGATTGCGGACATCCAGGGCGAATCTTCCTCGCAAGTGGCCTGGGCAATCAGGCTCCGACAAAAACTCTGGACGGTTGTGGCAAACTTACGAATACATTGGGATCCTGTGATGAAGCTTATGGTTACTATTGGATTCATCCTTGTGGCAGCAGTGGAACTGTTCAGTTAAAATAATATGGTAATACCGAAAACATAAACAAGCCACCCTGACGTAAAGCGAACCCGCAAGGCGGCTCCCTGCTCGCTCTCTCCTTTGAGGGAGGCTGTCTTTACCATCCGAGCCATTCATTTGAAAAAATGAATGGCTTTTTTTATTTTCCCGCTGGTACTACTGGCAATTACTGGCACATAAAAGTAAAAAAATTTATAGAAAAGTGACATTTTTCAAATTTTCTTTTCTAAGGGCGGCAAAAACTCTTTTATCAATGGCTAATTATCACACCTATAATTCGACGTACACCAAATTTCGCTAACCCCTTTTGCTATAAGACTATATCTATTCACAATAATTTCATTTTTATCGTTTTTTTTTAATTTGGCGTGGCACTTATTTTTGCCGAAAGTTTTTTAAAAAAATACCACAATTTACAATTCCTTGTAAATGCACCACTTACATTCCGACGGCACTGGTCGGATATATATTCTTGCATTAAACCTTTTGCGGTATAAGATTTTCTATAAGACAGGGCGAGGCCAACAGTGAAAGTGTAAAAGCCATGTTTTTGCGGGGACTAACATTGCACTGTGCCGACGTGTACGACTACTAACATGATTCACAAAAGGAGGCCGCTATGTCAACGATCAAGGATTCGAGCAAAGTTTCAATCAAGCATTCACTTTCACATCTCGTCGCAAATTCCTTGTTAAGCCTTGAGGAAACCGCCGCATGTTTAAATATGTCACGGCGGTCGTTCTACCGCAAGAGGCCAAAGCTTGTAGCGGGCGGGCTTAGACAAATCAGAGATCAGAGGCGTTATAAGTATCCCGCATCATCGGTCAAACAGCTTATAGATACCGCTGTGAAAACCGGCACACTGGTTAAATAATCTAAAAGGGCTTATAGCTCGCATCGCTGCTATTGACAGCGTTTGGGGACGGAGTCCATCAACTGCTTTTGGATAGGTGATATTGCGAGCCGTATAAGGCCATGAAGACCTAAGCCCTTTTTAAATATTTCATTTCACTATTTTAAGACAAAACGCCTTTTGCCTCACGGAGACGGTCTATCTACATTTTGCAGGGAGGATACTGTTATGGGAAATCGCAGGTGCGTCATTTGCCAAGAAATACTCACCGCCTATCACGAATGTCCACTCTGGGCACTTCAAGCGTTTGAAAGAGAAGACAGAGAACAGGCCCAGCGGGACGCTGATTTCGGTCAGCGGCTGGAAGATGGCTTTTCGATGGTTCACGCAAGCCAGGACTACATCGAAAGGGACTAGCAATGAAATTACGCAACCGCAACCATGAACGCAATAGATGGCTTTTAAACACTTCGCAGGGCGACGACGGATAAAAGCAACCAGCCATAAACACACGCTGTTTTTTTAAATTTAATCACCAAATTTAAAAAGGAAATTGCTATGCAAAAGCATGAACGGAAAAACTGCGCGCATAAAATGGAACTGCCGGACGATTTTGCGGGGCTGTGGATACCAAGCGGGATATGGCTGTCTCGATCATTTTCATCATGGGATAAAGTCATTTTATCACTGATACTCCAAAGCGACCACGACGGCAGAGGCTCTGCGGAAACAAACAGGTATTTCGCAAAGATTTGCGGTCGGAGTCCGCAAACCATTTCAAGACGGATAGTCTCACTTGTCAAACGTGGTTATCTCTCCAGCACTATCGAGAGAAACAACAGCCGTCGTTTAACAATCGTAAACCATCACCACACAAATCTTTAATCGGGAGGTCTTTATGAGAAAGAATAAAAATAAAGCATTTAAATTGTCCAAACGTTTTTCAGGGATATGGATTTCCAGCGAACTGTGGTCATGCAATACGCTCTCGGCGCAGGAAAGAGTGTTTCTGGCCGAGATAGACAGTCTCGACAATAACGATAGAGGATGTACCGCCTCAAACGAGTATTTCGCTAATTTCTTTGGTCTTGGACGCAGACAGATAATTTACATCTTGCAGCGGCTTATCTCGATGGGGCTTGTCGAATCGAAGACCCTTGCAAAGCGGCGAACTCTCAAAGTCCGGTACAGCAAGATCAGGGAGCTGGCAAAGGAATGTATGCCAGAGGCCGACGAAGATTTTTTTGGCCCTGACGGTGAAGAAAATACCAGCGACAAGTGCGAACATTTGCACAGTGAGAGTGCAGAAACTTGCACTTCGCTATATATAGAAGATAACAAAGATCATAACAAAGATAGAAAAGACAACTTTTCTGTGTTTGTTGACTACTGGAACTCCAAACCCAATCTGCCGCCGATAAAGAGTTTTCCCGCCGAGAGGAAGAAACTCTTAGCTGCCCGAATGAGAGAGCCGGAATTTGCGCAGAATTTCAAAACCATCATCGACAATCTCGATGCCTCCAAATTCCATACGGGCAGAACGGCAAGCTCCGAGTGGGTCGCAACTGTGGACTGGCTATTATCGAGCAAGAAGAATTACCTCAAAATCCTTGAGATGGCCTCACCATCAGTCCGCAAGAAACAGCGCCAGCAAGCCGAGAATGCGGCAATCGAGCGGAAGAAACATCAACAGCGTCTTGGCGAGGTCGTGGGGCTTTCGTCGGAAAAACTAGCGGGAATGCGCCAAAACAGAAACTGTTTGCTGTACTGGCCTGCCATCGACGAGGTGCTTAATCAGCGAAAACAGCTTGGGCAAGGGAGTTAATCGGCATGGCAACTGAGAGCAAATATCTCTGTGCAAACGGCTGCGGGGTCATTGGGGCTGTGTTTGTGAGAAACAAGCCATTGTGCTGGAAGTGCTATCTCTGTCCGGAAGATTACCGGCGCAAATTTGAGGCAAAGGGAATCACCTATCGAATGTCAGGGAGGAATAAAAATGCAAACACGACAGTGCCAGAGGTGCAAAAGGACAAAGGAACTTCACACAGATAATTTTCGTTTTACCAGAGGATTTTTTCAACACATCTGCCGTCATTGTGAGGCGGTGGTAAGTCGGGCCAGATACCGCAAAAAGAGGGCTTGCGGTCTTGTTCTCCGCAGAGAGCCGATTGTTCGGCGCGATATTACAAGGCTCGTTAGGAAATACAACATCATTTACAAATATCTGGCTTCTATCGGGGTTAGTCCCGTGGAGACGCTGGCGGGGAATGTTGACATTGTTTTAAACAAGCGGCGGTGTAGCTGCTTAACTTAATGTTTTTTTATGAAAGGACTGGTGTACTATGGGAAAATGGATTCTTGGACTTGTGGTGTGCGTGGCGATGAGCGGGTGTGTGGGATGCGACGAGGACGATGTAGCTGGTGTTATTGCAGGTGCACAGCAGCAAACAGAGGATTTTAAGCAGGCGGCCAGTGATCCCAACAGCGGCTTCAACAAGGCCGTAGATACCGTCGGCAATGGCGCACAGACCGGCAATGATCTGCTCAGTTCGCCTCTGGGCGCGCTTGTTCCTGAACCTTATCGCACAGGCGCACTGGCTATTACAGGCCTTGTAGTGGGACTGGCGGCGTGGTGGCAGAGAAGCCGCAAGAATATTGCGGTCAAGACGCTTGGCGCAGCTGTCAACGCCATCGAGCGTAGCGGCGCAGGCGATAACATCAAGCCCGCAGTAAAGGCTAATCTCATCGAGCAGGATATTTATGTGCCGGGCAAGACGCTGATAATGTCGGTCAAGAAGTAAAAGTATTGCGCAAAGCTCGCTCTGGCATAGGCCAATGCTCAGAGCGAGCCTTTCTATTGAAACTTAGTTTGGGTATGTTACAATAGGATTGATAAAGGAGATTATATGCTAAGAGTTGGAATTATAAGATGCCAGCAAACCGAGGAATGGTGTGGTGGAACGACCGATTTTAAAGTGGCTAAGGACGGTAAGGGTGCATTTGAAGCAATCGGCCCTGTTGAAGTTGTTGGGTTTGTGTCATGCGGCGGTTGTTGCGGAAAACGTGCAATTAACAGGGCAAAAATGCTAGTCGAAAAAGGGGCTGAAGCGATTGCTTTTGCATCCTGTATAGCCAAAGGTTCTCCGATAGGGTTTTCATGCCCACACTATGAGAAGATTAAAGAAGCGATAGTACGGAAACTTGGGCCGGATATTAAAATATTTGAACATACTCATTGATATTAAACTGCAAGTAACTAAAGGGCTTTAACACGGTCGATTTGTCAATCAAAACGCAAAAATAACAAAGGCAGTCAAATACCGACCTTTGTTATTTTTGCCGCTGTATGATCCGTTTGATAGTACCGTGATGCCATTTGTTGTTTCGGCAGAGGATTTGTTCAGTTTGGAGCTTGCGGCATATCTGGCGCAGGCCGTAGCCTTTATTGCGAAGTGAGATTATATATTCGATGTTGGCTTGTTCAGCGGTATCGGCGACAAGGCGTGTATGGTTATCAGGGTCGCGCAGCCATCCGTAAGGTGTTCTATCGCTCATGCGTTTGCCTGCTGCCTGATGGCGAAGCATGGCTTCCTGTGTGCGCTCGGCGATCTGTTCACGCTCCAGTTCCGCAAGCGCCGCAAGCAATTTGAACACAAAACGTCCCATAGCGGTAGTTGTATCTATTTTTTCATGGAGACTTACAAGGTCTGCGCCAGCTTTATCGAGACGCTCTGAAATTTCAATAGCCTCTTTTGTATTGCGGGCAAGTCTGGAGAGGCTGTAAACGACCAGAACGGCTTTTGAATTGCAGGCATGAGCTAGTGCCGCTTGCAAACCAGGACGATTAGCGGCAGATGCGCCGGACATTGCTTCATCTTTGTATTCCCCGATAATGTCCATAGTTTGAAGCGAACAATACTTACGGGCATAGTCAAACTGTGTCTGGCAGCTTTCGCACTGGTCGGCATTTCTTCGTGGTGAGAAACGGGTATAAATTATGGCTTTCATAGCGCACCATCAAATAATTGCATCTGGCCGGAAAGGTCTGGAATATTTAATATCTGCCGTACCGAAAACACGAGTTCTTTACCGTGTATCACTATATCCTTTTGGTCTTGAGGCATATCCGGCCATTGTTCAAGGATAAATTGAGGGTTAGTGCCACCCTGATAGCTGTACCATAAGCCATTAATTGCAGCGCCGCCCGCAATTCCAAATTCCTCGGCTATTGCAAGGGTTAGTTCATTATTGCCAAGACCTCTGGATTTACGGCTTTGCCATCTCTGCTCGGCATTGGAGAACGAATGCAGTGAATAGTATAAACCCTTATTTAGTGCTTCTTGTCTGGTCATTCCAGCATTTCTCCTGCTTCGATAGCCTGTAATACCGCGCGCATGTTGTTGCGGTATTTCTGGACAAGGGTTAAATATGCACCGATGGGTTTACCGTCGAGATTTTCCGTCTGCGCTATTTCCATCGCCCGCTGTGCAAAGGCTTTGGCCAGATCACGGCGGGCTAGTTCTATCTGTATGCAGCGGGAAAGAAGTGGAGCGGTATCTTCCTGCTCGGTAAATAACAATTCCTGCCCCTCTGCGGTTGTTGTGAAGATTATAGCGGTATGGCTCGGCAACCGCTCCAACAGCACAAGGAGTTGTCTTATAGCGGCTTTATTTAAGCCGTGCGCCTCGTTGATTATATAAACCCTGCCGTTTTTCTGGCCAAAGCCAAAGACGGCCATAGATTGCTCAATATCGCGCAGTCTAGCGGCTGATAAATCGGTAGCATCCAGTTCCTCGATGTGCATAGCTTCCGCTATTTGTGCTGCAAGCAATCTTGCTATGGTAGTCTTACCTGTACCGGATTGCCCGCTAATCCAAAACGCTCTGCCGCCTAAGCCTCGTTTGGCTAGGCTTCTGATTTTAGTAATGGCCTTATCCTGCCCGACGACTTCGCTGAAATCCTTTGGCCTGTACTGCTCATGTAGCTGCATTTGATACCCCTTTATATGGCCTGCAAATATTACAATAATTGCAATACTCGCAATATTGATTATTACCGCATTGGGGGCATTCGCTTGTTGAACGCCCGCAATTACTACATTCATCTGCTTTGGGTTTCATATAGCCCTTTACTCGACAATGGTTACATTGGTGTACTTATTGCCATGACTATCGGTGTAAATGTCTTCTTCACCGCCGCAACCGATGGAATCCAATATCCTGCCACATCTGCTGATAAAAAATTGCACACGCCAAGGCGCTTGCCAGTTATGCTTTTTGGCTACACCTTCCCACACTTTCCTAGCTTCTTTCACTTTGCCCGCTTTCAATTTAATCGGTACTGCAAATTGCTCTTTATTCATTCTCAGCACTCCTAAAAACATTTATAGCTCGCTACACTGCGAACCGTTACCCCTTTGGCCTCGCAAGGCCATCGGGGAAAAGGTTTAAGCTACCGCTGCCGTTTGTAATACTGGCTCGTTTGCCTTGATTAACTCAACAGCAAAGTTATAAGCCCTATCACTGCGCTTGATATACCAGCACCTATTCCGCATCGACCAGCGCCAGCCATTTGCTTTTAAGCGGTCTATTGTTTCTCTTGCGGGCTTGTTATCGAAACGTAACTCCAAACCCTGCTTTTCCGTATTATCTGTTAGTCTTACTAATCCATCGCTCTTTAATGCCGCCGCGCGTTCCTGCTCGAAGCGCTGTTTGTCTGCCTCTTGCTGGCGTTGCTGCTCTGCTCTGTGTTCTGTTATTAGCCTTGCTGATTCTGCTGCCTGCTCTTGTGTTTGACGCTTATCGTCAATGGGTAAGTCTTTGGCGGCATCATCACAGACCTTGTGCAATTCGGCTACAACCGTTTGATAGTTGGCATCCGTTACAATCCACTGGTGCTTATCACCAATCGCCTGATATGCTTTGCTTACACTCTCACGCCAAGGCGCGAATAACTGCCATAGCGTCGATTTACGTTCAGTTTCAGGCTGGCCGATAATCCCATGCAGTTCGATAAAACTGCAAGCCTGTCTGCGAACATCGCCAATTAAATCTCTAAGTGCTTTGGTTTTCCGTGAACTTACTTGTGTTGTCCACTGTGCCATAATATTATTCTCCTTTCAATCACCCTTGTTTATTGGCTCGCACCATGCGAACCAGTAGTTTCATTTTCATAGCTCCATATTGCTTTCAATAAGTTCCCATCCCTCATGCTGCATTTCCGCGATGCGCCTTTTCGCTTCCTTGAGAGTTAAACAGCCGATTGTCCATCGAGGATAGTTTCCGGGTATATCATCAAAGCACACTACACAATCACCGCTGCGCCACCATACCGAGCGGGTATTGCCGTCGTTCTTTTCAAGGTATGCGTATGGATGCTTGATTTCACGATAAGCGATTGGAAATTCCGGTTTGTGTTTTTCGCCTGTCATTTCAAAACCCCTTTCAATATTTCGGCGCACTCTAATAGTTCAACTAGCCTACGCGCCCATTGCTGGGCTTCCTGCTGTTTGCCACACTGTTTGTAGGCAATCGCTTTTGCCAATGCTCTGCTTACTTCGCTCCGGTCTATCATTGATAACCCCTTTCTTTTTGTTGTTTGATTTATTTGTGTGTGCTTACTATTTATATAGCATTGTAGGTCTATAATGTCAAGTGGATATTATACAGTGCTTCGCAATTTATTTTTTGAGTTTTCAACAAACTCTCAACTTATCCCCAAAAAGCCGCCGACTTAGCCCGTCCCCATCATCTACACGCGCACGCGCGAGAGAGATTACAAGACGTTTGGCGCACGTTGACACGAATTGGCCGCTAGATGGCGCAACTGGCTAGTTGTTTATATGCTGTTTATAGGCTATTTGGACGCTGTTTAACGATGTGGTGGCGCGGTGGGAACGCACCACGCCAAAAAGTTATTTTTTGCGCAGAAAAATTAGTACACTTTCATCACACAAAAAACTGCCCAAAGAAAAAAAAGCATTCTTTCCTCCAGCCGCAGGATTCTTTACCACGCCCCCCGCCCCCTCGCTCTCCGGTACTCCACTTAGCTCGCAAATCGACAGAGTAATTTTAGACTTTGGATAATGTGTGTCGTGTGAGCGATATGAAAAATACAATAAAAAATCAAAGTGTGTGCCAGTAGTACCATTTCATACATTACTTTCGTGCCACAAAGAATATCATGGTCTATGCGCAACAGTAATGTAAAAACGTGTCGTTGTAAATGTTGTTGTGCCAGATATTTATAAAAAGCAAAAATCGCTGTTTTGATGGTATGGCTATAATTGTATCAAAGGGGGTGTTTTTTGGGGGTTTAACTGTTGCACCAAATGCTCTCTCTGGCAACACTGATCAACATCAACACCGTTTTGCATTTTGATTTTTTGCCGCATATAAGCAAGCAATGCTCAAGGAAATAATACTTTACAGGAGTGGAGGCTGAATATGGGAAACGCAATGACCATATTTTTAAAACAGCATTGTGCCTGCTGGGTGGAAAATATGTGTCTTGGTGTCGATGCTGAGAGGCAGACGTTTAATAATAGCGGCAAATGTTTGATCATGGATCGGAAAGCATGCCGTTATTTCAGGGCGGGCGTGCTTCACATTGCAAAGGAGAAAAACCTCTGTGACAAGATTGCCAAGCTCTACAGTAAAATTGACAAATCCTTTGTCCTAGTAATAACTCACAAATGTAAATGCGGAGCGGAAATTCAAAAGCGTAGGCGGTTTTGCGACAGGTGCCGCCACAAACATCGGCTGGAAACTTATCGCAAAGCCAGGATTACAAAAAATGTTTTTTGAATCTTTCCGACCTATGGCTATAATATGTAATATGCTTCGGGTCAACGAGCCATTTTAACCTATTTATGATTTTATGAACACTACACTTTTATACTAAAATGTCGCGATTGTTGGGCTATCATCCTGATAGCCTCAGACAAAAGCCGTTTAAATTCCATAACGCTCTGTGTGTCTTCCTTGCAGAAAACAAAAATCTTCGCTTTGTCGCTCAAAAGCAATTTTTAGAGCCGCCATTAACGATATTTTTACCACAGACATTATGATTTTATATCCGGAAATTGTCACCGGCATTTAAGATTACTTCCGAACCGAATCGAATAAACACGGAGTCAATACTCGCTGCAATGAAAGTAAAACCTTCAGATATAAAATTTTTGATACGTTCGGGTTCAATGGGTACGACGTGGATTCCAGGAGCCTTGCCATATTTTTTACAGGCTTTTAGCATTATATCTGAAGCTGCGATGACTTCAGGATGATAAATTTGCCCGGTAAGCCCCATTGATCCTGAAAGGTCGTAAGGCCCGATGAATGCACCGTCAACGCCTTCAACGGTTAGAATATCATCAATGTTTCTGATTGCATCAATATGCTCAATTTGCACAATCACAAGAACATCGTCATTATGGTCTTGGGTGTGGTTATCAAAAAAACGGCCATAATTATTGGCACGACAATATCCAAAACCACGCCTGCCCATGGGAGGATACTTTGCTGCAGCAACTGCGGCAATAGCCTGTTCACGTGTATTTACCATGGGTACAATAATGCCGCTGGCACCGGCATCGCACCATCTGCGAATAATGATCTCGCTATTTTCCTGAACACGTACCATCGGCAATGTATTTGTGCCTCGCATGGCATTGAACAAATTCATCCCGGTTTCAAAGTCTATTATCCCATGTTCATTATCAAGGGCAATCCAGTCAAAGCCTGCCTGTGCCATAATTTCTGCAATAGCAGGATGTCCTATCTGTATCCAGCCGCCAAGGCTGACTTGACCTGTTTTTAACTTTTCTTTAACTGCATTCATTTTTCAAATCTCTTGAGGATATCACTATTGATTATATCCATATCCTTATACCGGCAAGCCGTAGCTGCAATCAAGTTCCGAACAACCGATTCTCCCATGCGGGCGCATGCCTCCGATGTGCTTGAGCTTATGTGTGGTGTGATCACAACCCTATCGAGGTTGCAAAGGTTTCTTGCGGGGTCGATGGGAACATAAGGTTCGCTCTCAAACACGTCTAGGCCGGCGCCTGCGATCCGCCTGGAAACAAGGGCATCATACAAAGAGACTTCATCTACAATCGGACCGCGGGCAGTATTAACAATGTACGCTGAGGGTTTCATTTTCGAAATAAAATCAGCCGATACAAAATGCCTTGTTGACGGCAATGATGGTATGTGAAGAGTAATAAAATCAGCCTGTCCGATGGCCTGATCGAGCGATGTGGCAATTTGCTTAAAGCCAGCCTTTTGGGCCTGAGTGGGGTCAACCGGATATACATCATAACCAGTGACATTCATTCCAAAACCGAACGAGGCAATACCCGCAACTCTGAAACCT
>Ga0209417_1004900_pt1 | contig 15420 bp, 10 predicted proteins | sample RifGroF2_FD_184002 | JGI IMG/M metagenome (GOLD analysis project Ga0209417, IMG submission 184002) | Groundwater microbial communities from Rifle, Colorado, USA - Groundwater F2 (SPAdes) (version 2) | ecosystem: Environmental > Aquatic > Deep subsurface > Groundwater | place: Rifle, Colorado... | reverse complement strand
CCATCAGCGCTGCCCGCGCCACCTTTTTCGGAGATTTAGTAGTATTGCTCATCCTCGATTGTATATAGCAAACGAGGGCTTGGCGCAAGTTAAAATAGGAAAAATTTCAGAGCTTTTCTACAGAGCTATTTTTTCAACATCTTCAAATCGTGAAAAATCAAGATTTTCAATATTTGGCCATTGATATTTTTCAAAATCTTTTCTGTTTGATATTTCACAAACATGGGAAGTAACATAAGTTCTTCCACCCGGAAAACTTTGAGTCCCAAGATGTTTGGTTTTAGGAAAATCCCAGTTTCGTCCAATGTTAATGTAGTCATAGCCGACATTAAACATATATTTAATATGGCGGTTCAATTTATGCTGCTGCTCATTTTTTGAATCGGGCAGCGAGGATTGTTTCCCGATGGCTATCAGCACCTGTTGTTCTATATCCGAAAACAATTCATAAAAAGGTACGCGATCGGGCACTGCTCTTTTTAGAACTGTCTGGATTCTCGTAAAATCCGGGTTTGGTTCGATATTCCATTTAATTTGTTTCATAATACTCTTCCCATTTTTGATTCCATTGTTCATAGATTCTCTTACCATGCTCAACTGATTCGACATCGGTGGCAACAACCAGACCTCTGCCTCCTTTACGGGGCACGAACTTAACCGCACGGCTTTGTAGAAAGGCATCCATTTTTTCGGGTGTTGCAATATCGAGTGAACTAACAACCGCTATTTTATCCTGCGACCTCGATGGCGATTTATCACCAATAAAAACTTCAGGTCCCTGCCAATTGTCAACAGCTGCAACAAAATCCGTTTCACAAAGAATCGGCAGAACGTGACCAGACGGCGCAGGTTCGGTACAAAAGTGTATGCACAATTTCACAAAAGAATCAGCAAACTTTTTCAGCACAGGAAGTACAAAATCTCTTATCAAGCATGGAGAATAATTCACAATTGCATCACAGGGCAGCCTCAGACCGTCGAAGAACATCCCCCTGTTGGTTATATATTCATTGTGGGGCTGGCCCATTTCTGATTTAACAAGATTAATAAGCTCGATGGCCAAATGCGACAGCCTGGAAAGAAAATCCATCGCCTTGCCGGGAGCTGCCATAAGACTCAAAAGAAATTCCTCACCACACATTAACTGCGCCAAATCAAATGGCGAGGCCGTCACAGGGAAAGAAAGCATATAACCCTGTTGGTCCAAAATCTTTTTAGATATCCTGATATCACTTATCATACGGTCGATAATGTCCTTGTATTGGGGGAAGGCCCATTTCCAAAGCATTGTCAATCGAGCTAAAGCAGGGATGACACAATGGTTCAGAACCATCGAGTTTTACAGTCTCGGCATTATAAAGGCTAGGTATCGCAATACATTGATAAAGGCCAATACTTAGCGATGGTATCCAGTCTGAGCCAACATCGGCTTTGGGTTTGAGAGTACGGGCAGTTTTTGACACCGCTGCCGGCAAATCATTCCACAACTCTTCAACAGTCGGAGCTTGGGGGCATGGCGGATTCACTATCAGCGGAATATATTCACTCTGCGCGGTGAATACTTTCAAATAGAGTTCTTTGAGTTCCTGTAACCGAGATTCCATTCTATCCTTTATATGATAATGCAGTCTTAAAAAAACTAATAATATTTTCCGGAGGGATATCGCTGGTAAATACTTGCGCAGGTCCAATCAGAAGTCCACCGTCAGGAGCAAAAGTATCTAATACTTTTTGAGTCTCTCTTTTCACATCATCAGGCGTTCCCGAAACTAAAACTGGGTGACTTACGCCCCCATCCAATGCGATTTTACCTTTTCGCCAGGATTTAAGACTCAAGTGCTCATTACCGGCAACATTAGGCGGAAAAGGATTCCAGCAATCAATTCCTGTCTCAATCAAATCATCCAAAACCGGCATAATACAACCACATGAGTGAAACCAGATTTTAGCTCCGTATTTATGTACAACCTGAAAAACTCTTTGCCACGCGGTTTTGTACAACCTTCTCCAGAGGTTTGGATTTAAAAGCATTCTATCCATATTACCCATATCTTCATCAGCTCGTACCACATCTATCAAACCATTGCCGGCCTTAAGTAATTCTTCAATATAGGATGCGGTGAACTCACTAACGCGTTCGACAAGACATTGTACATATTTCTCTTCCGCTAAGTCAAAGAATGCTCTTTCATAGCCGCGAAGCATTACGTGCATTTGAAAGCCAACCCCAAGATGGCCTGCGGCAACTGCCATATCTTTTGCGCGGATTTCTTTTGCCTTTTCATAAATATGAGAAAAATCAAAATCTTTGATATCGGGCCAATTGTGTTTTTCCAGTTTTTTGACTGTATCGCAATCGCCAAGCCCAAAAAACTTCTGATCATAATTGCCCCAAAAATCCAATGCTGTTCCATCAGAAGTTTTTTTAGACTCACCGGCGTATCGCCCCATTACCGCATTCCACGCCCAGACATTGAATCCGTCTATCCCCGCTACTGCGTATAGATCGTTTTTATCTCTGGCGCCAAAATAGCGATAAACTTCCCCAACATTTGTATCCTCGGCATTTGGTCCAACACCAAAACTTATTGGCGGCCTGTCTGGAACGCCTATACTCAACGCGGTCAAAATTCGTTCTCTTCGTTTCATTTAGTATACCTTGTTCTTACCATTGCATGCGCAAAGTTTGGAATAATTAATACCCAACAAGGATAAGTTTTACCCTTAATGGTTTAAGAAAAAAATATAGCTGCGGCTTTTTTTGTCGCAGCTATCAATACTAAAATACAACGCCAGTTACTTCATTTTCGGCTGCTTTAAAAATACCATTTGCTTCAAGAGGTTTACTTATAACAGGCATCTGATACTTTTTCAAAGGCCATTTACCCTGTGGTTTAGTCTTGCCATATAAAACATTTGCTGTGGCTTTTGCGCTCTGCCTGGTAGCGGCATAATTGCATACAATAGTTTTTGCTTCCGCGACAGCGCCAAGTTCGTATGGGCAATTAGTAACAACAACGACTTTTTTGCCCATCGCAAGAAGTTTTTTGATCAATGCCGAGTTATTATTAGGACATAATCGCCAATAATAATTTGTTGCGATAATTACTTCGATATCCGGATTTTCTTTTAGTTGCTGCATTATAAATGCTTCATCATCTTGTGTAGCCTTGAATTTGGTATCAAGCCCGATGATATTCATCGATTGCTCATACATCGCTTCATTAAAAACTTTATCATGGCAATAAATATCGTTGCCGGCATAACCTGCCAATATCTGCTGCTCGATAACCAGAATTTTCTGTTCAGGCAATATTGGCAAAACGCCTTCTTCTTCTCTTAACACCATAACACATTTTTCAGCGGCAATTGCAGCTATTTCAATAACCTTTCGGTCGCGTATGGATGACGATGCTTTTTCCGCATCCACCAGACCCTGGCGTTCGAATATCCCGCGGTCGTATTTCATCCTCAAAATGCGGCGAACGGAATCATTGAATTGCTTTTCGTCAATTAAGCCCTCTTCTACGAAACGCTTAAGCTCGCAGAATCCCTGGTCTCGGAATTCATCTTCAGTCTTATTCAAGGCAAGATCGCATCCGGCTTCTATAGCTTTTGCGCAGGCTTTGCCAACTCCATATTTTTCCATCAACGCGCCCATTGTTATGCTATCTGTAGTAATCACTCCATCAAAGCCCATTTTTTCACGAAGCAAACCAGTTACAATCGGCCTCGAAACTGTAGAAATTTCCATAGTCGGATCAACTGCCGGCACAGCGGTATGCGCGAGCATTATACTTTCCAGCCCCTCACGGATAAGAACTTTATACGGATACAATTCAATCTTTTCGAGCCTATCCATATCACCTTGAACAACAGGCAATTCTGCATGAGCATCGATAGCGGAATCACCCCTGCCCGGAAAATGCTTTGGGGTTGGAATAAGCCCTCCATCCTGAAAGCCTTTCATGGAAGCCAAAGCATATTCAGCAACTACTTCAGGATCATCGCCGTAGGAGCGTATATTAATTTCAGGGTTACGCGGATCACTGTTCACATCGAGAACAGGAGAGTGAATATTTGTAATGCCGATCGCGCTTAACTGCAATGCTACAGCTTTACAAATTTCATACGCTATTTTGGGGTCACCAGTTGCCGTCAGCCCCATCGCCGATGGAAAAAGTTGTATTCCGCCATAAGAAAAATCACGGCTTATATCACCTTCTTGATCGATTGATATATGAAGAGGAACACCGGCATTATTTTTTAAAGCTATTTTTTGCAGCCTGTTGAGTTTTTCTGCATACTGTTCGGGACTGACATAATTACATGAACCAGGAATAAACAGGTTCTGTTTGGCTTTCTTATAATTTTTGGGATAATTATAATCATAATTCAGACTCTGATGATAATGTTTGCCGCGACGGCTATTTTGACCGAAAGGCGTTACACGCAATCCGCCAACGTGAAGTTTTTCAATAGCATCGATAATGTACGGCGTTATCATGGAGCCGCCCCAGTGAATAGTAAAACATTGACCAACTTTCTGGTCGAGGGTCATCTTTGCTAAAAGTGCATTTACAAACTTTTCTCTTTTTGCTACATCGATATTTTTACCAGCCATTATATATTCCTTCTTAAACAAAAATTTAAAATCTTTATAATTTCTTTTCGCAATTTTCTATTTTCATACCGCCGTGTGAGTCAAGTATAACTTCTTTTTTATATGAAATATAACTTGAACCGGCACTGAAACATCTCGTAAGATGCCCGTCCGCGCTCATTTGGGCAAAAATACATTCACCATCAAATTCAAAATCACCGTAATGCATACGTTTACCGCTGCCACCTGACAGAATCAAAACTTCAATTTTACCGTCACGTTTTATCTGTAACGTGTTCTCTTCAATCCACTCGCAAACGATGCCAGGTTGATTACCTTTAAATGGAACAAGAATCGTGGTAAACCTTGCCGGCATTTCAGTTTCCAGGCTGCGGCATAATTCAGGTGCGGGCATCTTCACCGCGTAATCATAAGAAACCCAGCCGCGTATTGGATTTTCACTTCCTTCATAAACATTCATATCAGATTTATGGTTATCGCATGATAATATCGAAAGACAAACATCGTCATTGTAACGGGCAATTGCTTTTGCTGTTCGATCGTCAATATTAATTTTTGCGTTCTCAGGAAAATGATAATACAGTTCAAGTTTATGTTTACCTTCGCCCACAAGATCATCAACTAAGACCCAGTATTGCCCTTTAACCGCCAGCACACGTCTTCTATGCGTAACAGGTTCATTCAATCGTTCATAACCATTATGCGATCCATCGAAATAATCAAAATTATCCGTTGTGCACCATACTCTTTTTGTCGGAACAGCCATTGTCTTGAATTTCCAGCCATCTGCCAGTTGACTTTGGTCTTTGCCATCCACAACAACCGTATTGTGTGCTGCAGTTCCCTTGAACCATATTCTGAAAGGTCCTTCATACATATATCTGCCTGGATCGATGATTAATGTTTTCCCAAAAGCAGAAACATCAATACTTAATGCATCAGCATGCCCATGCACGCATTCCTGGTCATATACTCCCAGCGGCCCGCAATTGATGGACATATAATAATCATCATTTTTCCATCCGCTTCTGGAAACGTAAAAACCTCCATAAGGAAAAGCCGCCGATTGTTTAGCCGGCTTTTGACCTTGTTTTCCAAGCGTTGCCGCATATAGCATATCCGGCCTGTTGAACAACCTCGCCCCGGCTTTAAGAACGTAACGTAAATCGTTGCTGTCTTCGAGCATATTCAGATTATTTATATCTTCCCATAAGCCGTAACTTGCCCGTTCGCCGATAACATCACTTTCATCACCGTCGCTTAGCATTGGATAAACGCCGTGCGGCTTCATTAAATATAAAACATAATCAATCATTTTTTCAAGCCCGTTGAGCCATGTCTGACTTACTCTAAATCCGTTTCGCAACGCAAGCTCTGTTATCTGTAAGATACAAAACGTACAAACAAGATGATAACCTGAACATCTTTCAACATGCACACCATCAGGCAATATCTGCATTCTCGTTTGTTCCTCAAATCTGCTCAAAGCTGTATTACGCCAATCTTCAGCTTCTTTAAATTCAGGAAAGAGAATCCCCATGTGGGCAAGACCATTTGATTCCATCAAGCCCCAGTTTGGCGATACGTGAAAATAATCTACGTGCCTTGTGTAATATCTGCGAAGATACCGTGCGTGGTCTACCATCGAGAGCAGCATTTTTATATTGAATTCAGGTGTAAATTCAGGTGAATTTAAAAAATGATAGTAACAGGGACACCATGCGGTATATAAACGAATACCTGCGCTGATAGGCCGCCAGTTACCTTCTTTCATGAAGTATCCCCTACTCTGTGCCGAAGGAATCTTCAACATCCAGTCCACATCTGGCAGAGGATTTTTAGTTATCCAGTCGACTAACAGCTCTTTAAATGCAGCAGTATATTTTTCGTTACCCGTGTACCAATATGCCCTGCCCAGAACCGTAAGAAATTCATGACGGTTTAGACAATATTTCCACTCCGGGTCATGATGCGGGTCCATTTTCCAATCAATATCGTCACCGACATCAACATGAACAATATGCCTTTTGCATACCTTATCTGCCTCGGCGGTATCATAGCTTCTATTGATTTTCCGATTATCCCACCCTTCATAAAAAACAGGAACGCTTCGATTGCGCATATATTCGATAAATTCAATCGCCGCTAGTGTATGATTACCCGCGATGACAGCCTCTCTGACCTTGTGCAATTTTGGTCTTTCCAGGTCTAACAGTTCGAAAAAATCTTTATACATGTTTGTGTCTCATAGCTAATAATAATGTTGAAATAAACCTATATCTCATCGGATTATAATATTCTTTGATAAAAAAACATAAACCGTTTTGCGTTTTTCATTAGCCTTTTTGCGCAAATTCCTTGATTCAATTCCGCAACCTGCTATAATCCTAAGTGAAACACATTAAGTGGTTTAAGGAAGTGTAAATCATGAAGCAGACCTTGAATATCATGTTACTCATCGGCCCTTCGGGCGAATACGACAGGGGACTGCTTAAAGGCATCGCAAAATATAACAATCTTCAGGGATTATGGTCTTTTCACGGAACTTTCGGTGTACCCAAAGAAGAAATATCGACAAAAACAATAATTGACGTTGACGGCATATTTGCACGTTATCTTACAGACTTGACTGAATCGATGAAAGGCATACCGACTATCGTTTGTAAATCCACTAACAACGATTACTCCGGATTGAGTACAATAAGTCTTGATTGCGAACTTATAGGAAAAATGGGAGCTGATCATTTTTTGGATAGAGGATTCAAGAACTTCGCGTATTGCGGCAGAAAAGACAGACAGTGGTCGATAGAGCGCCAAAACAGTTTTTGTGCAAGAATTAAACAGGCCGGTTTTGAAGTCCATGTTTACAATGAAAACAAAGGAATTGCAAAAAGTTTCTGGGAAAAAAAACAGGAACGTCTGGCTGAATGGCTTAAATCGCAGCCAAAACCGCTGGGATTGATGGCATGCAATGACAATCGTGCTCAACATGTTTTGCATGCCTGCCAAATTGCCGGTCTGAAAGTTCCTGATAGTGTTGCCATTTTGGGTGTTGATAATGATGAACTTATCTGTAATCTTACTAATCCTCCGATATCAAGTGTGCAGTTGAATTTTGAACGTGCCGGTTATGAGGCCGCCGAACTACTTGATAAACTGATGATAGGAACAGAAAAAGAAAACCGTCAAATAACAGTCCAGCCAATCGCCATAATCACAAGGCAATCCACTGATATATTTGCTATTGAAGACAGCGACGTTGTCAATGCATTGAGATTCATTAGAGATAATTTCCATTTACCGATAAACGTGAAAGATGTTTTTGAGAACATAAATATTAGCAGGCGAAGTCTTGAACTAAGATTCAACAGAACGATTGGAAGGACAATCGCCTCTGAAATCCGACGGGTTCGCTCCCAACACGCATCCCGTCTCCTGACTGAAACTAATCTCCCAATCAAACAGATTGCCAAGCATCTCGGATATCCGGACACTACGCATGTGGCGAGATATTTTCAAAAAATAACAGGTGTGAGCCTGCAGGAATATCGTAAAAAATATGGTCAAAGATAATCTTAGCAACAGGTGATTAAAAAAGGGCGGCTGATTAACAGTCACCCTTGAGATACTGCGCTAGAAAAAATGCAAAAGTTAACGTTTTCTGCGAATAGCCAAAATGCTTCCCAAACCAAGTATTACTAAAGTCGCTGGTTCTGGAATTAGTTCCAAAGTCGTTACTCCGGTTACCTCATAGCTGCCATCACTTAAACTGATTACCTCGTCATGATTATATGTAATACGAAGCCCTTCTCCGCTACTGTTGGTAATTTTGCCGCTGGTTATATAAGCCTGCAGAGTAGATGTATAATCAGCCCCTGTTCCCCCAGTGAACTTCATAACACCACCGGTGATATCAATTTTGCTCAATGCTCCTATTGAAAGCAGATTGCCTTTAACAAGACCTTCGTCTGACAGATTAAAAGTAGCAGTGGAAATACCATCCCCTCCAACTTTAAGATAATAACTACCTGTAAGTCGATACTCCAAGATGCCCCCGCTTAAATTATACGTTGCCTGACTGCCGGCATAACCCAAGTCGACACCTCGGTAATTCCTCCAGGTACCTCCGCTTTGATTGACCGTCACATTTGTTCCAACCTTAATTCCAAATTGAGAGTAATAATCAGTCCGAATGAAACCATCTGTCATATCAAGGACAGAAATACCTGAATTTGCGGTAGTACCCATTTGAAATCTATAAGTAGTTAGGTTTACAGAACTGTCAACAATAACACTGCCGCCAAAGCTGTTTGTATTATTAATAAAATAATCAGAACCCGTTTCCCATGCAGTAAGATCTGGGTTCCAATTGGTTAATGTGTCGATGTTCCTGTCTCCCCCGCCGTTATCCCAATAATATAGAGCAGCAGGAGCAACACTTGTAATAATACACAAAACCAGCAAAACAATCAATCTTCTACACATGATTTCCTCCACCAAAAAATTAACAAAAACATTTAAATCTTTATTACAATTTGACTATTGCATTATATTAAATATCGAGATATGTAAACAACTCCCCTTTGCGTTTTTTACTCGCCTGTTTGCGCAAAACATAACATATCTTGATCCAAAAGCGATTTATTTCAAAAGGCTCATTAAGATAATATTAATGAGCCTATAAAAATCATATATATCTTTTTACTTTGTCTGCTTGGAGAGAGTTAAAATTCGGCCGGGAGACAACGCTTCGGTGTTAATGTGGAAATTGTCAAGAGCAATATTTGCCCAGCCGCTAGTGCCCTCCCTGTAACTGCCAATATTAACTTTTTCGAGATTGCCTGAATGCCTGTTTTGGTCGGTTGATGTGCCTGATAAAACTCCGTTAACATAAAGTTCTCCTCTGGCTTTACCGCCTGAAACATCCCTGACAACCAAAGCAACATGATACCATTTTCCAACCGTCAAAATTGAGTTTCCAAAGGGGCCGCCGCTTCCAAGGGTGCCCTGCAATTTTCTGTTTGAGTCAATAGTGATATAACACTTGTAGGCCGATGATGTTCCAAATATAAAAGCAGCAGCGCTTGGCGTAACGTTCGGTTTGACCCAAAAGGTAATAGTTCTGTTATGAAAATCACGAACTGGAAACGCACTGTCGCTAATGTCAACATAGTCATTGATGCCGTCAAATACAAGGGTACCTCCTACCCATTGAGAACTATCTGTCGGGAAATTTACAAGCGTACCATTGACATTACCAGCAATGTCATTTGCTGTAGAGCCTGATGACTCGCTAAAATCGTATCTCATCAATGGTTCGCTGTGTAAATATTTGATACGTTCTCCAGGTAGTGCTTCAGGATAAATACGAAAATCGTCAAGAGTAATATTTCCGAAGCCGCTGGTGCCATTATTGTAACTGCCAATATTAGTGCCTACAAGGTTGCCAGAATGTCTGTTTTGAACGGTGGAAATACCTGATAAGATTCCATTAACATAAAGTTCCCCTCTGGTATTGCCTCCGGCAACGTCTCGGATAACCAAGGCAATATTATACCATGTCCCAACAGTTAAAGTTGCGCTTCCAAAACCCCCGCTGGAGGCAAGAGTAGCCCGTAAATTTCCGCTTGCGTTTACAGTAATATAACATCTGTACGTCGATGATGTTCCAAATATAAAGGTATCAGCACTCGGAGTAGCATTCAGCTTAACTCGGCATGTAATGGTTCTATTATGAAAATCTCGAATAGGAAGCGCATTGTCGCTAATATCAACATAATCGTTGCTCCCGTCAAATACAAGGGAGCCTCCGACCCATTGAGAACTATCTGTCGGGAAATTTATAAGCGTGCCATTAACATCACCTGCCGTATCATTTGCTATGGAGCCTGATGTCTGGCTAAAATTGTATCTCAGCCACGGCTGACCTGGAAATGGATAATTAGCATCAATTGGAACAACGAACATTTGCCATGTACCGCTTTGGTTTGAATTATTATATATGACATAGCCGCCGCCAGGACTCCATACTCCATGAGGGTGCGGTTGCACAAGCCCAAGTATCTGCGAACCTAGTGTAGTAAAAACTGTATTAGTTCCAGTACTAATATTCGTAAAATATTGAGCAATATAGTCTCTTTCTGCGACTGCTTTCGAACCATCCGGATTCAAGGATATATGTCCTGCTACCCCAGAAGTCAGAAGAGTTACATCTGAGCCGTCAGAATCCATAATATATTGTTTAGCCCAACTAGGATCGTTGCCTCCTGAACCAAATACAATTTTTTGGCTGTCCGGTGTCCACGTGTGATGATGAAAGTTGACTGAAGGTGAAATATCTAACGGAAATGAACCATCGGGCATAAAAGTATGCAAAAAGTACCTCTCCTGACCATCATAAGTGATTAGGGATATCAATGTAAGTCTTGCACCATCCGGGCTCCACTTGGTATGACTTAAGCCGTGAATACTCTGGTACAGCGCGGGGGCAAGCTGACTGTTCGCATATTTTAAGTCTTCAAAGGTTAGGATTGAAGTTGTTACATCATTTACAACATCATAAACAAAGACCTCGTTAACTGCTTGGTTATATCCACTGATATATTTGCCATCTGGACTCCATTCTCTTCCGGCCATACCATAAACCGTAGTTATATCCATAGAATTCATATCACAGATATAAAACATATTTCCTTCATCTACGTCGCCATATAATATCTTTTGACCATCCGGGCTCCACATAGGAAAAGCGCCAACATGAAGATTAAAATGTGCATTTTCTTTGATTCTTCGATGAGTATAACTCTCCGGATCCATAACCCAGATTTCAGATGCATTTTCGGCCCTCATGAGTTCATTCCCATCTTCGTACCAATTACGAGTAGAAGTGTAGATTATTTCGTATGTAGCAGGATTCCATGGGCTGTGGTCATAATATGAATGAATATTGTTATTTAAATCAGAATCTGTAATTTGCCAAACAGTTCTGCTTGAACATGGGTCGGTTGTTTCAATGATTCCCGTCGAATAAGTTCTGAAATGCCAAACATCACCTTTTACAGTATAACCGCCATTGTCCTTTTCATCAATTCGCCAATAATAATCTGTATCAACGGTTAAGTACACAGGATCATAAGTAACGGTTGTTTGGTTTCCCTTATATTCTGCCGAAGCAGTAGTAGCCGAATTAACACTGCTGTATGATGTTCCAAAGTACACATCGTGCAAGGCGGCATCGTTTCCGCCTGCCCGCCAGCTTAAATTGAAGCCATCTCTTGGCATCCAGCCATTATCATTGATGGGAGAAGGATTGTGTGCCTTTGTTAACATCCCAGAAGCGGCCCATACCGTAGTTTTGCCGGCATTCGTATTATGATAGTCATACATTACCGTTCCATCGCCGCCGTATGCAGTAATGTAGCCGGCATCTATATAATTTTGAATTATCGTTGTGCCATCACCATACAATATCAGCTTTCCTGATGAAGTAATATTGAGATGGCCGCCGCTTACCATAAATAGGTCTCCGCCTTCCAGTATGCCACCGTTAATGTTAACATTTCCTTCATCACCTACATAAAGCTGATAACCATTATCGGTTCTCCATTTTAAAGTACCACCGCTGATAGTTAATGTTCCATAACCGTTACCACCAACAACAATATTTTTAGAAACTGATATTGTACCGCCGGTAATATAAAGGAAACCGCTGCAATCACCGCTGTAGCCCACATAAAGCCGACAAGGATTTAGGCTTCCGCCGGTCACATTTACACTGGCAGTTCCAGGTGCACTTCCTGACCCTATGCAAAGTTTCTGAAAATGTATATCAGAGACCGATGAATCTACTAACGGATCATAGCTGGTAACAGGAATGAGAGCGTCATCTCCCGAATCGCCGCCTTCCGGAACAGTATTAGGATTCCAGTTGGCAGCGGTGTCAAATAGATGGTCTGCTCCCCCAGCATCCCATGTTATAGTAGCACCGACAGCACAGTTGGATGAAATAAAAATTGCAAATAGAATTGCGAAAACAATTTTTCCAGACATGTTCATCTCCTTAATTTGCAGGTGTAATGTTTTTATGTGTTGGTATATAAACAGAACTTTTATCAATCAGCTAATTTCTTGGATTCTAAACACCTGATCAATGTTGCAACTCAATTATATAAACATTAACATGTCTAAACAACACCACTTAGCGTTTTTTGCTCGCCTGTTTGCGCAACTTTCTCCTTATATATCCCCTGCCCAATTTTGGCCAAGGATGGCCAAATCAATCATATTCACATTTCCACTTTTGTTTAGATCCGCCGGTGAACTCGCAAGCCATACAATATTAGCTTCCGACAAAGGCGCATTATAAATCCTGAAATCATCTATTACTACTTGCGCAAAACTATTTAAGCCCCCTCCGTAGCTTCCCAAATTAGCTCCAATCAATGAGCCGGAATGTCTTGCAAATCCGGATGCACTCCCTTTTAATTCCCCATTAACATAAAATTCTGCAGCCTCAAATCCATCGACTGTATCTTTAAGTACTAGAGCAATATGAGTCCACTCTCCGGCCGTAATCCCCGCAGTTCCAAAAATTGGCATATTTGTTAACTGAGCATCTAATGTCATATTTGGATTAATATGAATATAAATTCTGTAATTTGTTCTTGTCCCCAATATAAAACCTGTGGTCGGAACTGAATCTGCTTTTATCCACATACATATTGTCTTATTATGAAAATCGCTCATTGCTATATCCGCAATATCTACCCAATCATTTATCCCGTCAAAACTGAGAGCGCCTGCATATTGACCATCAATCCATTGAATGTTGTCCAATGGAAAATTATAAAGCGTTCCATTGGCAAATTCTTGAGTGTCTACTGCCGTAAGCCCTGAAGTCTCATCAAACTTGTACCAAATTTGCGGAGACAACTGCGGCATTTGCGGATTGACGTTACCACATTTCACAAGCCAGTCTTTGGCCAGTTTCCAAAGCATTTTAGCATCTGCATTTGGTGCTTCCGCTGAGTAATCCACTTTAATCCAGTCAAATTCAATGTTAGCTGTGCTTGTAATACCAGTCTGTAATTTGATTTCTGAAAGATTGTGCGAAAGCAAGTTATTGTTGATAGATAGCTGGTCCAATACAGACTGTCCATTAATTTCAATATTCGCTTTTTGCCCCCTTATAGCCAGCTCAAACGTATATGCCTGCCCCGTAACGCACTGTTGACCAGTGGGATTTATTTGGCCGTTATTCATTATCCATTGATAATTTCCATCCACTAGGCCGGCACTGATTTTCAGAGCATTGATGCCGCTATCGTCATTGATTTCTATAACTATTGGCTCATCGCTCATTCTTGTTGCATTTAATGAAAATTGTATTCTAAGATATTGATCGCTTGCTGCTTTTGGAAACGAACGTCTTATTGACATTTTTCCACCGGCATTCTCATCTCTGATAACTAGTTTGCCGCTGCTTAAGGTATCTATCCAGCAGCTTGTACGCTCATCGTACTGTTCTTTCCATTTGCCGATTAGGAGGCTGTCTTCCCTGAAATCATCATTGCACTCAATTATAAGATTCCTCTCGATATAACTATCCAGATCAACAAGCACCTCACATAGTTTATCTGTTCCATCGCCTATCTCGTATCCGTGATAATAATGGCCTCTGAATATTTTTGTCGTATCGTTCCAGAGCCATGCAATCGCATGGTTCGCCATAAAAATTGCTCTGTCTAAGTATCGCTGGTCATTTGTGATTCGATGGAGCCGCATCATGATATTTATTGCCGCAGCATAATATTCACCATAGCTGCCGTGATAACCTCCGCTGCTGCTGTCGCTGCGAGGTTCACTTGTGAGCAGTTTATCGCCAATCAACTTTGCGCCATCCAGCAGAAAGCTTTTTCTTGAAATTTCGTATGCATCCAGCAAGCCAAGACCTATGCTCGAACTGTTTCTAAAATTACTTTTGTCTCGCCAAAAAGATGAATAATCACTTTCGACGTCAGGGTAGTCGGGTGCATACACACCGTCTATTCGTATGAATTTGTAAAATGCTTCTGCCGCTGGGTCATAAGCATACGTTAACCAACCTTGCGATATTGCTTCTGCCTGGTCAAGCCATTCAGTGTCGTCAAACGTTTTGTAGCAATACACAAGCATTGGAACCCATGTACCAGGCGTGGAACAATAGGTATAAAGGCGCAAATAGTAATCCTCACCTCGTTCATAGCAGGTATTAGCAACGTCCGGAATAATATTTGTGGTCGTATTGCGATGGCTCCACACATGATCTCGCAATAGTTCAGCTCTGGACTTCCAGACCGCGTCGCCCGTTTTATCATGCATAAACGAAAATGCCCTAATGAACGAAGCGCCGCTTAGGGTAAAACCTACTGCCCAGTGTTCCTCATCGCGTGCATGCCTATCCCACTTACCAGTTACATCATCAAATATATGCATCCGCCAGATTTCATTAATTTCTCTGGCCGTAGTCATCTGCCGTAATCGCCACATCTGATCCCACAAGGTCATTGGATCAATGTATGACATATTAATCTGGTGTTCGTCCTTAAGAGGGAAAACAAGTGTGTCTGTAAATGCGTCATAAAAAAGGTGATCCCCCCACCATAGCATAGATAACGTATAATATTTTTCGCACATTACTTATCGGGCGTTGTGAGAAGCCTGTTAAAACTAAAGAAAAAGCCCTTCATCTGGTCGATGGAATAGTATTCACAAAACAATTAACCATCTGACAGAGAAAGGGCTTAACATGAACAATG
>Ga0209417_1004899_pt1 | contig 15424 bp, 11 predicted proteins | sample RifGroF2_FD_184002 | JGI IMG/M metagenome (GOLD analysis project Ga0209417, IMG submission 184002) | Groundwater microbial communities from Rifle, Colorado, USA - Groundwater F2 (SPAdes) (version 2) | ecosystem: Environmental > Aquatic > Deep subsurface > Groundwater | place: Rifle, Colorado... | reverse complement strand
CCTGTGTGCTTAACTCCGGAATATTCATTTATTGTATCAATCCATCCCCCCGGATGCATTTGACAATTCGCTCCCATATAAACCCCAGAGGCGTTATTACTGTGAAAAGGCGGATAGATGATCGTACCTTTCCCAATATCCCCAAAATCCGCTCGCAGTATTCTGGTAAAAATCTGTGCCCTCTTGAGCTTGTACCACCTCTGGAATTTTAAATATGCCATACTTTATGTATCCTTTACTGTTTTTTGACTAAGAATATGAACCATATTTACGACAGGCTTCATAAGCAGCTATAACATTTGCAACCGGCGTATTATCCTGCAGCATGTGTGTTGGAGCAAAAATATAACCGCCACCCGGTTTCATAATTTCAATCGTGTCTCTTGAATATCGGTCAATATCTTCAACACTTCCGTATGCCAACGGGCCGGCCGTTGAAATACAGCCGTGAAAACAAAGCTTGTCTCCAAACTTTGTTTTAATATAAGCCGGCGACATATCCTTTGCTTCAGGCTGGAGAGTATCAACTATGCTGACACCCATTTTATGCCATTCATCAAAAACCCAACTGCTTGAACCGCAGCAATGAATCATCACTTTCGCGTTATACGAGGCCGCCAAATCAATAAATCGTTGATGTAATGGCTTGAGCAACTTGCGATACATTTCAATGCTAATTGTCGGCGCAATCTGTGTGCCAAGGTCTTCGCCAATCCACACCACATCTATCCTGCCATCGGCTGCGTCAAGCACACGTTCCATCACCGCAAGTTCAGTAGCTGTTTTGCGACGCATATAAGTCAGGGTAATTTCATTTTCCAACGCCATATCAATTAACACATTTTCCATAGTGCGCACCATCCCAGCGCTATTGATACAATCAGCGGTACCAGGATGGCCATAGACAATGCAATATTGATTATATTTTTCACATAGCCGTTTTATACCCGAATAATCAAAATCTTCTGGACTGGGCATTGGCCACTGCTGAACCATTTCAAGATTCGCATCTTTAAGCAAAAAATCGCAGTAATCCCAATATCCACCGGCATCGTTCTCTACCCATCGTGTAACAAATCCCCAAAAAGGATCGACAGTTTTACCATCTATCTGGAGATGTAATTGATGCCCATTATATGGCAAACTTTGCATACCAAGAATAAACCGTGTATCAATGCCAAGTGCATCCAATAGGCCGTCAGTATCATCAGGTTTGAGACCAAAATGCTCTTTAAGCTTTCGCTCAATAGTTATATTTGAACCTGCATATCCCGCAGGCACACGGTCTGGCTGCCGATGCTCAATTGCAGCCAGTACCCGCTCACGCGGTGACCAGCTTTTGTTCATACACTTCCCTTACACAAAAATTACATCGTACTATCCGCATATTTCTTCAACGGCATCATATAACACAGCGACGTTTTCTGGTTTAACATGCGGTGCGATTGAACAGGCGGTGCTCAGAATAAACCCTTTTGCCTGCCTACCTATTTTTATTCGTTCTATCGCGTCAGCCTTACATACCGCAGCATCATTCACTAACAGCATATTAACTGAATCAATATTGCCTTTTATAAACAAATCTTTACCAATGCGCCGCACAGCGTCAGCGAGTTCCACATTGCCAAGCGGCGGGGGGTCAAGACATTCGATTCCAGAAAAACCTGCATCACGCATAAGTTCAAGCCTGTCATCAATCGCCCCGCAGGTATGCACATAGACCGCAGCTCCGCACTGTTTGACAACCCGGGCTATTTTGGACTCAAACGGCTGCACAAAATCACAATACATTTGACGGCTTACAAATCCCTGCCCTGCATACGGAGATGATATTTTGATTGCATCACAGCCGCTCGCAATCATTTCCTGAGCGTATTTCATATTGCTCTCGGTAAAACGGGAAATAATCTCGCGACATTTTACGGCATCGAAAATCAGGTTCATCAAACTATTCTCAAGGCCGAACAAATCAAGAAAATAGTCAAATGGTGAATATATTTCGCCATGTAAAGAAATCTCGCCTTTGGTCTGTTCCTTTAAATATCGGATCAAAAATCGCCGCTCACCCGGAATTGGCGAAACTCTAAATTTTAAGCTTTGCGACACCGGCAGATATACAGGAATATCAGTCGAGATTAAATCTGCGTCAAATGATTTAAAATCGACATTGACCGCCGGCTCTCCGGACGGAAAAGGAAGATCATCTTTAGGATAGGTAATTTTCTTGCCATCTCTAAAATCAATGGTCGTTATGCCATTAGAATCTTTCTCCATTTTCAAGACGGATTTTCGCCACTGCGAATCAAAGCCATTTACACTCATAAGAATTCCGTCAAAACGGTAGTTTCGCTGTACCCACAGCAGGCCATTGGCATAAGCTTCTGGTTCATGCCAAAGTTCAACAGGATCAATCTTCGCATTAAGTAAAATATGCCCCCATGACGGCTGACACATTACAGGGGTGCGGTCAACACTACTTCCGTTCATTGCGTTGTGCATTCTTTCGCGTGACAGCATAGCTGATATTTTTATCCTTTTGCTGATTGTTCTACGTTTGTATAAAAATTTGTTTTTTTATCAGATGGTAAGTCATTACATCGTGACGACACGTTAAACTTCCATTTTCCGGATGCCGCACATGTATTTCCCAAAATAGGTTTTATGCTGTTAGGATGTATAATAGTCGCATGGCATACTTGCCCATCCTGTCGCCATGAAACCTCAATATTACCGTGAGGCGTAGGAACAATTCCTTCAGCATGAGACAGCCCGCATGTTATCGGGTCAATGATAAATCTCTTGAACCCGATGTCAAGCGGGCGGATACCCAAAACATAAGCGTAATAGAAATATGTAGGCACCACCGACCATCCGTGACATAAACTGCCGGCGCCTTCAAAATCTGCAGCGCCCTTGATTGTTTCCCAAAATGTGGTATGCCCAGAGGCTACCATATGTCCCCATGTAGTTTTGATATGCTCAAATACCATTGACGCATACATTTCTCGGTCTTGTAAAAGCGCCTCATATACATAACACATCATGCTCAAGGTAGCTGGAACAAGCGAAGTATTATGCACTATTTCATAACGAAGAGCTTGCGCGTCTTTATCTTTAAGTATTCCGTTGTAAAGCATCAATGCCTGCGTAAGCTGTGAAAACTGGCGGTGTGAAGTTTCAGCGTCATTTGCAAATATCCTATTGACACTGCGTGGTATTACGGCATTAATAGCGATGCGGATATTTCCGGCTTCCTTTTTAAAAACATTGCTCTGCGTTTCTCCTAACCATGTTCCAATCTGTGAAGCGGCATCCAGAGCTTCAATCAAAAATAAATTCAGACAACTGTGATATGAATGTGAATTATTGAATTCACCTATTTCGATGTTTTCGCCTGCAAGCCCTTGAGACCATTCATACATATTCCAGTATCTTTTACCTTTCGGCGTTGGCATAAGGCCGGGAGTATCTCTTCCGGCAAGATATATTTCAAGCATCTTCTTAATCTGCGGCCAAAACTCATGTGCCAGACTCGTGCGTCCGCTGTAAAGAACATAATCCCTTATCGCCGTAATCCACGCCATAGAAAAACAAGGAATAGTCAATTCAATATCACACGGAGCACACAGTGCAAGATATCCATCCTGCGACATACCTTTGCCCAAAAGCCTCAAGGACACTTCCGGGAAATCATATTCTCCGAACATGTAATATCCGCATAGCGCCTGGTTTTTGGTATCCATCGCATAAAGGCTCTGCTCCCGCCACGGTGTATCTTCATAGTGTTCATGCATACACAGCTTTGCGGTATATACCGCGATGTCTTTAATTCTGTTATGCACAGTATCGCTGCTGACAAATGCCCCTTTAGCTTCCAAAGGGTACGATGCTATAAGCAAACCAACATTATGTACACATACTGTTCCATTAAATTTTTTGGTGTGCAGTTCGATGTATCGGCACCCAAGTTTGCGACATGGCATCAGCCATTTTTGTCGGCCTTGTTTACAAATATATCTATCCGCAAAGTTACGCTTTCCAATCTTACATCGCACTCGTCCATCATCGAGATGCTCTCCATGTGCAATATCTATGATGGCGCCTTCGGCTGCCTCGACGTCCAATTCAAGATAACCGCATTCTTCACGGCCAAGATCGAATAACAAAAATGCCCCCTGACAGCCATTTGCATTCGTAACTTTAATATAAGGTTCACTTGCAGTCCGTGATATTTCCTCGGTATTTGAAAAAGTTGAACTACACATCTGGTCTGCGAAAGATCCTGTTTGCTTGGCAAATGTTATTTCCCCTTTGCGGATACACCTGCCGCCAAGCGACTTTAATGATAATTTAGGCAGTGGACGCGGTAAAAGTGATTCCCAGTAGCCGGCGGTTCCCACCGCCAAACATAATGCCTGCGGCCAAAGATGATCATTGTAATCCAGCGACCGCCAATCATCATCTCTTGACGCATCATAAGAAATCGTTAAACCAAGTTGAATTGTGACCAAGTCAACCGGGCCATTGACGTATGCCGGACTTGTTCTGATTTTACAAAGATTATCGCTTTGTATTTGTTCATCGCCGTTCACGAGAGAAAATATAAGTCCCGCTTTGCCTTTGCTGTATCTGCAGGTACCAACCCCTTGATAATATGCAAGGATCGAAAGGCAGTTTTCACCTTTTACAAGAAACTGACCAATATCAAGAATGTCATAATGCTTGTCCTGCGGATAATCACTGAACTGGCCGAGATTGATGAAAACCCCATTGAGCCATACAACGTAATCAGTATCGACGCTAATTAAAAGTTTAGCATCAGGACTTACCGTAAAAACTTTAAAAACACGGCGTACATTTATCCAGTGATTTACATCATATTGCAAATCATTTGTCCATATCCATTTACTGTCTTGGCGCATTTCCACCTGTTGATACCTGAACTTTCTTTTTACCTTTTATCGAACACCTTCATTATCTCGCCATGTTATTATTCGGCATATTAAGCGGTTGCCCACCAAAGATGAGCAACCGCTATCACTATTTTCATTATTTTGGCTGTATTAACTGCGGACCTATCAATTGATGCGCCCCACGAGTTAAAGGAACATCAAACACATACGGATAGGTAAAGCACAACATGCCATGAATCTGCGAATCGCTTCGCGCAAGGTCATACCATTTATACTGCCAGTCACGAAGTGTAGTATCGGATACTACCGGCATACCCAACGTTGGTCCTGTCATTGCTTGCGGCACCAGCCATATTGCCTGACTTGAAGTCAGTTTTGCCTTGAGCCGAGCAAGATACCATGGAATAACCGAATCAAAGTTCTGGCCGGATGTCAGATACTTATCGAATCCAACCCAGTCAATATTGGGAGGAATGCTCAGGCTGGTATATTGCGGGTCATCGAGCATAACGTACGCTTCAGTAATCATTGTCGGATATTGCGGATACCAAGCTTTAACGCATGCTGATACATTATACACATCATTATATAATGCGCCATTCCAAAATGGCTCATCACTAATATAAAACCCCGCAATGATATCAAAATCAACAGAGTTATGCTGACGCACACGCTCAATGCGATCTCTTAAGTATGCCCATCTCCAGTCAATTGTTGCCTGATCCCACAAACGTTGCGGATACGCTGTGTTGAAGAACACGCCTATGGTATCAACCAGCATTTTAATCTTATGCGACTTATATTGTTCAGCAAGCGTATCAAGGTCAGCAAGATTACTATATTTATACAAGTCTATATGGGCAATATTAGTATAATCCCACACCTGCCATACGCCATTACCAAATTGTGTGTCAACATGATAGTATCCAAACCATGTCGGACGCTGCTGCGTGTCAAGCCGCATTAATTCAGTATAGGCATAATTGCCTGCCCAAACATTGGCGGCGGCTGTCTGATATACAATTAGCCTAACTATATTTTTACCAGGTAAAAAATATGGTGTTGTCGTGTTTATCCAGCCAAGCGTACTGTATGTCCACAGCACATTGCCTGCGGCATCTGTTAGTCGCAGTTGCGTTGTCGATGGCAAATTATAGTATCCGCCAGTAAACATCCGTATGATATCTTCATACGGATATATCGAACTGTTTGGCAAGGTGAACTCATATCCTGCCCATGTCCCTGCTGGTACGGTTTTTGTTGCTGGGACAGATATTTTCAGTTGCGTTTTCAGGCCGGCAGAACTAACGGCATCTTCGGTACAGCTGGTAAGACTATCCAGACTGAAATAAGTCTCATAGCCGCTTGAACCAACCTTAACCCAGTCATTTATCGTCTCAAACCCTGGTGAACCCCATTGGTCATAGTAGAAATTAAGAGTACCATCTGATGCTTTACCATACACCTGAATCCCGGATGTAAACAGCACAATGAGCAATGCTACAGCTAAAATAATTTTTTTGTACCACATGTTTTTACCTTTCCATATACATAAAGACACATACCATCTTCTTCGCTACGCCGCGAAGTTACGTACAAAAATTGAAACCAACATAAGCTTCTTCATACAAAACTCATATTCTAAAAAACATACTTAACTGTTTACGTTACTTTTCATTCGAAATTTCAAGACGCAGCAATATCGCTTCGCCGCCGCCGATATTTTCAACGATACATTTGTTTTCAATCTTCAATTCTTTTTCTTTGCCGTCAACATTCGATATACTGAATGCGCCTTTTACATTATCTTTGAATTCTATTTTTGTAACAACTGTTGCCTGAACACAGGAAATGTCTTCGCCATGTCTCTTGTTAACTATCATAACGTATGGACGCTTAGATGAATCCTCAAAATACGCAATAATAAACCCTGATACAGAAAGAGGATTAGCGGGTGTTACATTTTGAATATACGACATTTGGCCCGGATAGAATATATCAGCACCAACAGGGTCATAAGGGTTATATCCCGGCACAACAGTATTAGATGTATGAAATACATCTATGCTGGTTAAATTGATAAGCACTTTACCCCAGACAATCGCTTTTCCATTCACACTCTTGACAAATTGATACGTATAACCGGGCTTATCATTCATATCGAGTACAGCAGAGCCAAACACACACACCGATTTATATGGCTTTGCTATCATTCCTGAATTTAATCTGAAATCATATATTTCAGTCAGCGGGTCATTCTTTGCGACAGGCCCGCCTTTGGCAGCAGGATGGCGATAATTGAAATACCATAATCCTTTGCAGCCATAAGCTAAAAATGAATTCACCTGCCACGCAAGGTCGGACTCGCTCACTTCACGGCATACATTTGACGAATAGACCTGAACAAAGCCTATCTGACGGGAATTATATTTTTGGGCATAATGCCTCATAATGCCAATATCATAATAAAAATCACTTCGATCAACATTGAACCAAAAACACGCATAATTATCGAGCGAGCAATATTTCGGTTTCAGAACCTCAAAATATTTTGTGATATAATCTAAATAACTGCTGTGCAACTGGTAGCCGGCATAAGAGGGAAAGACGTTGACCAGGCATGATTTGTCAGGTCTGGCATCGCGAAACTTATCTGCAATTTTCCCAACTTCGTCAATGCGAATATAATTTGGCTCGTCACCCAAAAAATACCCGACTAATTGCGGATCATCCGGGTGAAATGCTATCATATCATCGTAAGTAATATTTGGATCTCCCCAAATATTATATAAAATGTAATTACCGTTCCAATACTTCTTCATGATATCATATTCACGCGATTTTGGCCAGATTGTAAGAACAGTAAAATTAGCTTCCTTATATAATTTAAGCTGTTCTTCTGTTATCGCCGGCGGAACAAAGGACAGAATTGGAAATGGCTCAATTGCCTTGCCTGCGGTCAATTCGGGAGCTTTGTCGCTCTGTTGAGCGGCCGTTGCCGACATAATAAATATACACGCCATAAGCAATGTTGTTATTGTCAATCCGATGAATTTTCTGGAATAATTTGTCATACCAACTCCTTTTAATGATTTTCTAACTTATTAGCAACAACGCGCCCATCATCCGTTACATCTACTATCTCTTTGCGAAGTGTTTTGAACAGATGGATAACATCAAAATAGCCACCAATCAGCGTAACTGTTGTTATTATTACATTCGCGCCAAGAGCAATCGCGATATATATGTATGTGCTTAATTCCCATTTATCCATAGTAATCTCCTATTTCCCTGTGTCCAAAGCATGTTCAAATACAGTGGATGCGTTTTCCCCCGCAACAGTCTTTTTTTTGAAAATCAGTGAAAAAACAACGCACGCAAACATCGCGATGATTATTGTGCCGAGACCGGAATACTGCGACCCTAAATTGTAACCAAGTTCCGGTACACGCCGCAGGAGCAGATCAAGAAACGGCAATATCCCCGAACAGAGTATTGCTGCACATGCTCCCGCAGATGTGGTCCTTTTCCAATAAAGACCAAATACAAGCGAAATGCCGATTCCCGTGAACATAGTTCCCGTCATATAAATGTATTCAAGGATGGATTCTGTCGGCTGATAAATAAAACCAAAAACAAAAAGAAACAATGCTATCGACGCGATGATTATTCGATAACTTAACATATGCGCTCGCGGTGACAACACGTTCTTAACCATTACACACAAAACATCATTCACAATTATTGACGACCAGCTCAATAGATAGGTTCCGGATGTTGCAACAAAAGCCGAAAGAAAACTCGCCAGAACAATACCAAATGCTATCGGCGGTAACACGTTTCCTAAGAATAATGGTCCCGCAACTCGACTCCATTCTTCTTTAGAAAACCCCTTGAACATATCAGGTATGTTATGTCCCATCGCGGCAAAAGCTGCTATCCCAATAAGCATCATAATCATTATTCGGCCTTTGCCAAAAATAACCCCGATAAACGTCATAATTTGAGCGGTTTTTTCGTTATCAGCAGATGCTATTTTCTGCATGGTAGGTGCAAAGGCAATATACACAAAAAAAGTGTTCACCCCAACCCACAGTAAAAACACCGGCCCATAGCTGCCGCCAAGGAACGGGTTAAAAGCCGCCGCCCCCATATTGGTTTGCAGGCTTGAAACAATATTTGAAACGCCCACATGCGATATCGACACATACAGCATAACGACCATGCCGATTGTAAGTATAACGGCCTGAATGTATCCTACAAGCATTACCGCGACCATACCGCCCATATTGGTGAAAGATATAGCCAGCAATATCAGTATCGCCATCAGGCTTGGAATGGTGGTGAATTTGATGCCAAAAACCTCAACGTGCAGCGGTGCACCGAGAAAATAAGTCAAAAAGTGGCTTGCGACTATTGGAAATATCGCGAAATTTAACACCCCTGCAAAAGCAGTAATAAAACCTGCAAGCAATCTGGTCCCTTTGCCAAAACGCGCTTCAAAATATTGCGCCACTGTCATGAACCCGCCTCGGCGAAATTTCACTACCACAAGCCCTAAATACCCGAAAAGACCCACGATCACAAAAAGATCAATAATATCGATCCAAACATAGCTCGCGCCGTGTAAAAAACCCTGCTGAATAATTCGTGCAAACGTGATAATACAGATGCTCTCGGCAAGTCCGGTACTCAATGCCAAATACTTTCGAACACACCTGCCGGCAACAACAAAGTCAGAAACGCCGCTCACAAACTTGCGGCAGAAATATCCGGCAATACCAATGCCGGCCAGAACTATCGCGACAATACACCAGTCAATAAATACGGCGTTCAACACGGCTCCTATAATTTAAGGAATTCAACCTAAACTTGGAGTGCCCCTGCGATCGCTCCAAAGCCCTGAAAGGGTAAAATAACAACAAAGTACCCTTTTTTATTAGTTATAGGTAAGCACGGCAATCTGTTCATGTGAAAGAACAAACGCACTGGTCTTCGACCCTGCAACACGAACCTTCAGGATTCCGCCGCTGATATAATTAGAAGCACCAGTGGTTACGGTAATATCACGTACCGACACGGCTGTTCCAATGGTTGCGCTGTCTTTTGAATCCCATGCAGATGTCGAATAGTTCCAAAATTGAATAGCCTGTGTAGTGCTTGCTACACTCGATTTGGTATTCACCCGCACCTTAATCTTGGATGGAGCGGCAATAGAAACTCCAGTAACGGTAAAATCGGTTGTTGCCAGATTTGCAGCGCTATTGACAACCAAATAGCCTGCATCATAATTCTTCACGCTCGCTGCGTTGCCAGAAGAATATGTTCCCTGACTTACCGTATATGACGCAGCGAAGAATATCTTAGGTGTCGCTCCGGATAGTATTTGACCGCCGATATCCTGGAAAGCGGCAAGCGTAAGCGGCCCGGCCAGCGCGAGTTCCTGATCTCCAGGCGTAGAAATATCAGGCCACAGGAAAACCATCAATGCAACCATGGTATCATCTGAAAGAGCTAAGTTGTAATAATCATAAGCCCATGATGCAACTTGAGCATCTGTTCCGCCATGGCTTGCCCCTAAAATATTCTGCGGCACCAGGAAGAACTTCTGCCCCGGAAGCTGCTGGCTTTTTATAATCGCAAGCAACCCCGGTATATCGTCGAAACTATAATAGTGGTCAACGCCATAATAATCAATATACGACGGCATCTGCCAACTGCCGTTAATTACCTCTGGAATACCCGCTTCGACAACCATCGTAGGTATCTGCGGGAACGTGTCTTTGCACAGTTTTGCCGCTGTTTCGAGGTCTGCCTTGCTTATGCCCGCCCAATATGGCTCATCCATTATATAAAACGCCCCGATTACATCGAGATACGGCGCCATTTGCGCGGCGTACGAATTCCATATACTCACATAATTGGGATTGAGTCCTGATCCACTGAAGAAAACCCAACGGAGGTTAACAGCCATCTTTTGCGGAGGATTGCAAGCAGCGGCTTTTACGGCATTCGCTGCCGACCAATCCATAAAATTAAAGTTCGTAAAGCCATTTACATCATTTATATAATCACCAGTGCCAATACCATTAACGGCAACATGATAATATCCGAACTGTGTCAGGTGATATTCCGGAGGAGTTACTATCATCGAGTTTTCCATCCAGTGCAGCGCAAGCTCGGCAAAATCGGCCAGATTTACGAGGCAATCCTGATCCAGATCACCAATAGGATACGGATGCAGCGTATCACCGCATACCGGAGCCAGTGGCGCTGTTGTTACTTCTACCGACTTGATAATGAGGCCGTTTCCCGGCCACTCCGTGGCAGCCCACGTTCCAGTTCCTGTATTTGCATATCTGATGTCAATCGCAGAAGTATTAAGTCCTGTAGCTGATAGATTCTGCACCCAATCGCCTGACGATGCGCGAACTGCCTGCGATTTTACGACACCGGCAGCATCGGTAATCTGAACTGTCATGGTTAAAGGTTCCAGACTAATAAACACTTCCGAAATAGTTACACCGGTAATTACCTGGCCTGCAGGAGCCTGATAACGAAAACCCACATATGCCCCGTCCTGGACGGCATTTCGAACGGTACATAAAATCTGTGCTGCATCCCATACCAATGCCCCGCCGCCAGTACCAAGACCAAACTCGGTAGTTTGAGCCGGCGTAGTCGTTGCTATAGAATTCAAAATCGGTCCTAGTCCGCTACCATCCCAGGGGTCAACAAGACCTTGACCGGCGCTGACAACCGTCCAACCGGTAATAAGACCCGTGGAACCGTCAAAGACATTTATGGTGCCAAGAGAATTTCCCGCCAAGGCCAACAAACCTATACACATCAAGAACAACATGAACTTTTTCATGCGACACTCCCAATTCTATAAAAAAACATATTAAAATTTCTGACCTCACTAAACACTACTGCGGCCTGTTATCTTCAAGCCAATGTGCAGCCATCACTACTATGTCGGCAAAATTGACAATGCAGTTGTTATCCAAATCGCCTACCGGACTGGGATGCTGGGCATCACCGCATTCCGGACCTGTTGCTGTTGTTACCAATACCTTGTCGAGGGTAACGGTGTTCCCCGCCCAAATAGGGGACCCCCACATTCCACCTCCAACATTTATATATCTTATCTCAACCGCGGAGACATTGAGCCCTGTAGCGGATAAGCTAAGTATATCACTTACACCTGCACGAGCTGACTGCGATACGGCAAGACCGCCGGCATTTGTGATTTGAATTTTCATTTCAGTATCTACATTAAAGGACACTGTCGGAATACTTACAGTGGTAATTATTTGCCCTGCAGGAGCCTCGTAACGAACGCCTACATACGATCCCTCGTATGGGAAAACAATAGCCGGGTTTGGAGAATCCGTATAAAACTTTCCTACATTCGATTCCGATGGCGAAGCCAGAAACACCAAATCTGGCATATATTCCCATATGATGTAATCAGTGTTGGTAGAAAGAGCATCACCATCGCCGACAACCGTCCAGCCGGCAAAACCCGTGGTACCGTCAAAGGTGGTGGTTACAGCACCCAAAACCACACCTGACATCAGGCAGATGACGAGCATACCCAACGCCATACATATTATATTCTTCTTAGCATTCATAAAATACTCCATATCTGTACTACTATCTTGTAACTTTTAGTTTTTTATGCACGTTTTTTAAATTCAGTATTTATAACTTGCCTTCAAATAAGGCCTTACGTTTTAGTTTTGAACATTAAAGTTTTGGTCATTAGAATTTGTTTCGGATTTAGATATTAGGATTTCGGATTTTGGTTGCGGCCTTTAGGCCTCGCCATGAACTTTCTATATTACTTATCATTCGACACTTTAAGGCACAGCAACAGTGCTTCGCTATCGCCGGTTAGATAGCAACCGTTACAGTTACATCCCCGGAGTCTTTTTCGTCTCATACGTCGGGGCTGCCGGAGCTACATCAGTCAACATCCGCGGGTTGTACTCCTTGGCGGCGCGTGATTCGCAATGACCATCCGTCCAGCTTGAACTCGCCGCACCTGAATGCCATATTGCGATACTACCATATTGAACTCTACCATAGGTGGGGTATTTTGTCGCATCCCACCACGGTCTGAATAAGGCCCAGCTTGCCTCTACATAGAATGTCGAAGGGCTATCAATAAATATTATTTTTGTTCCCTTTGGTATCCTGCCTGCATAGTATGGATTCTTATCATTCACGGAATCGCCTGTATTAGTTACGATGGGACTTAGACACCAATTATATGCTATTCCCATGCCGTATCCGGAGCCTAATGAATGGTCCTTTTGAAAGTCTGACCATTCAGTACAACTGTACCCCTGTGCAGCCTTCTTGTCGATATTCAGATCCCAATTTCCAGAGCCGACAGGGTTTTCCGTGCTATTAATCTTATCTTTCGCAATGATCCCGGCACGGATTAGCGGCTCCCACCAAAGCTCACGTTTCCAGCTATTATCATCCCAAAAAGCCGTGGGGAAGACACCGTAACTGTTCTGATACATAATAACCGTATTGTTGAGGTTGTGCATATTTGCCATGCATATTGTCTTTCTCGCCTGTTTTCTAACCTTACCTAACGCCGGCATCAATATGCTCAACAATATCGCGATTATCGAGATCACCACCAGAAGTTCAACTAATGTGAAACCATGTAGGGATTGGCGCCGTGATGCGTTATCATGACGCCGACATGAAAACTTAATTTTATTAACCCCTACATGGAGAATTTTATTATGAGCAATTTTATCGCTGTATCGTCGCATTGCAATACCTTTCTGGGAATCGATCTACACACCACAGCGGCTACTTATGCCGTTCTGGATGCCGAATCGGACGCCCTTCAAAAAATGACTATTCCAAACCATTGCACTGGAAAAATCCTCAACCTTGTCCAGTCTCTCAAAAAACCTGTCTGCATCGGCATTGAATCCATGGGTTCCTATTACTGGCTCTGGGACATGCTCAAACCGCTGGCAGACGAAATCCATCTGCTCGACGCCCTCGATCTCAGCAAACTGCGGCCACGCATGGCTGACACAGACAAAATCTCCGCCACCAAAATCGCACAAATCATGAAAACCGAACTCATTCCATCCGCCTATGTTCCTCCCTGCGAAATCAGGCATTTGAGAATGCTCGCAAGGCAATGGCATCGCATCACAGAAGAAGCTTCCCAGATCAAATCCGTCATGCGATGGCAAATCTTTCAGGTCAACGCAAGAGGACCAAAAATGGTAAACGCTGATTCTTTCCATCGATGGATGACTGCCAATGGAGATAAATTCAAACCCATCGAAGCACAAATACTCTGGCATGACTGTGAAAGGATTCAGACCATTGAGCGTCAGCGCGATGTTATACTCAGAGAAGTAAGAATGACCATCAAGGCAAATAAAGACCTCGAAAACACTCTCAAAATCATCACAACTCCCAAAGGGATCAGCGAGGTGCTCGGTTTTATTATTCTGGCGGAAATCGGCGATTTCCATCGGTTCAAAAATGCCGATGCCGTCGGCTGCTGGTGCGGACTGACAGAAAGAACTCATATATCCAACAGGCAAAAATATCCGGGGCAAATCTCCAAGGCAGGTTCTGCCACTCTCAGATGGGCTTTGAGTGAAGCTGCCTTCGAGATGACAAGATTCGATACCGCTTTTCGCGAAAGCTACGACCGTCTTGTCAAACGCACCGGAATCAAAGGAAAGGCCAGAACTGCGATGGCCAGAAGACTTTCGAGAATCCTCTGGAAAATGGTTATCTCCAATTCGCCTTTCAGAGCTTCGACCAACCCTGATACCGCTTATAAACGCGCCAGTGAGGTAAGGCTGCGAAGAAAAAACAGACAGCAAAAAAGAAAGGATTTTGCCGTTGAACAAACTCAATGTGTTATGATATAATTTAATAAGTGTCTCTGAACAAAAGACAGATTTTACCCTTCGCCATGCGTCCAGCCCTTTGGACAAGGCGAACGCTGCGGTAAAACGAGATGCATCGGTGACTAGCGAGAATTGCTTTTTGCGACTTTCAAAACCGCTGCTTTGATTGCGGGGCGAAAGATAACGCGTGAGTGTGAATGCGGCCCGAGCATCTCTTTCAATACAAATTTCATGCGGCCCGGCAAAATGCCCGACGACCGATTGAGCGTCGGAAGCCGGTGACCTGCGAAAAGATGAATAAATATCCGGGCGTGACCCGAAAACAACGTCTTTGTTCAGTTGGACAGAACCTGTAATTATTTTGGCAAAGGAGTGCTTATTTGGCCCAAAGGGCGGGCGTATATTCAATATATTCGCGATCCTCAGAAAGTTCACATATAACCTGTCTGTCAGCCGCAAAATAAGGCTGTTCAGTGAGGTAAATATTAAATTAGAGGAATCGATAATCATATGAGAATTCCAGATACAGCCGAAACGTGAACAACAGATTTTTTACGTAAAAAAATACTTTTAGCTTGACATATCCCTACAAAGATAAAA
>Ga0209417_1004898_pt1 | contig 15428 bp, 14 predicted proteins | sample RifGroF2_FD_184002 | JGI IMG/M metagenome (GOLD analysis project Ga0209417, IMG submission 184002) | Groundwater microbial communities from Rifle, Colorado, USA - Groundwater F2 (SPAdes) (version 2) | ecosystem: Environmental > Aquatic > Deep subsurface > Groundwater | place: Rifle, Colorado... | reverse complement strand
CCCTACCGGTGTCTTAAGCCTGTTGTCCGGAAGCCTTTCGATATCATCCGCCAGCTGGAAAACATCGGTATTTTCAGGCGAAGTGTAATAAGGAATGCTTGACTCCTCCCCTATAAAATAATTGTTCCTGTCCGAGAAGTAAACTCTCTGCATGGGATTTGCAAGCCAGCCGGTCTGAACCACAACATCCGAGAAAAAGGATATCTGGGCATTGGGAGTTAACATCTGTGAAATGATCAGAGAGAATGAATATGTGTTCCTGCCGTTATCATCAACGAGGGTATTACTCACAGGGCTCCAGATGAAGGGATCGCCGTCTTCAACTTCATTTCCGTTGTTATCGAGAATATCAACTTCATTAAAGAAGCCTGCATCAAGATCGCCGCCCGTTTTGATGTAACTGATTATTTCAGTCGGATAGACCGGTCGCCACTCATCAAGGTATATATTTGCTTTGATGCCTATTTCCGTATTTTTTGAATTGAAAAGCTTCGTGAAATTCCCACCGAAACCGAATGATGTATAATCGTATTCATTGGCGTAGCTGACATTTGCGCCTATGATAGTGTTCCTGTCGTCAGATGAATGGCTGTAACCTGCGTTTCCGTTCACCCAGACATCCTTTTTTGAAGCGCCTGAAGACTCCACCCACGGACTTCCGGTAACGTCTCCGGTTGTGGAAGCACCGGTAAAAGGATTCAGATTGCTTGATGAAGCTGAAGTATAAGCCGAAACGGTTCCGTCGATCGAAAGAACATCATCGGCACTGACCGGAATTGAAACATTTATATAAGTGGCATAGTCCGAAAGCTCTTCATTTCCTATCCCGCCCGTTACGGCTGCGTTATCACCCTGTTGTGTGTAGAAGCTGCTGAGAACATCAAGTTCCACGGTTTCAAGGACTCTTTTTTTATACTCGGTTTCTTCCTGCGGATAAACACAGCTGACTGCCAGTATTAGCGTAATAATTACTACTGAAATATTGGTCTTAATTACATCCACAGCCGCCTCCGGCCTTTCCGCCATTAGCTCCCGAAGCACCTTCCCTGTATATCTGAAAGGAAGTCTCGAATTTATTTTCTTTTCTGTCTGACAGCTCCATATCGGGATCGCTTAAATTGACCTTTTCGTAACCTTTTACGGTTGCGCAGGATGACAGCATTATAAGCAGCATTATTAGAAGACAGATCTTTAATTTCATTTTTGATTTATCCTGATATTTTTAGAATTATGAATTTTACCCGTGTCGTCAACTATTATGCATTCGACATCGGGCAGCTGTTCTATCCTGTCTATACCGGTTTCGGGACCCATAACCACAATGGCCGTGGCAAGCGCATCTGCAAGTTCGGCCGAAGGAGCAAATACCGTCGCGCTCACTATTCCGGTCGCCGGATAGCCTGTTCTAGGATCGATTATGTGCGAGTACTTTTTGTTGTTTAACATTACAAATTTTTCATAATCGCCTGATGTGACAACTGCGCCTTTTTTTAAAGGTAAAAGAGCGAAAGCCTTATTTTTATCCATAGGATTCGTGATAGCTACTTCCCAGTCCCTCGGGCTGTTTTCCCCATGTATTCATATCGCCTGACGCATTTATTATCCCTGCGCCGGCTCCCTTTGACATAAGCAGTTCTTTGGCTTTGTCGGCCGCATAGCCTTTTCCATTGGCTCCGAAGTCGATCCTCATACCTTCCAGTTTTAGAAAAACTGTATTCTGAGCCTTATCGGTCACGATATTCTTATAACCTATTTTTGAAGCTGCTTTCCTTACTTCTTCCTCTGCAGGAAGTTCTTTCATACTTCCGTCAAATTTCCATATCTTATCCATGGAAGCAAAGCTTATATCAAACGCGCCGTCTGTAAGCTTTGAAACTGCTAATGACCGTTCTACCAGGTCGAAAAGCTCTTTAGAAACTTTAACAGGCGCAATTCCCGCATTTTTATTTATCAATGATGTTTCGGAAGATCCGATCCATGAAGAGATCAGGTTTTCAATTCTTGAGATCTCTGCGGCCGCAAGGTCAATATAAGTGTTCGCTTTAGCCGAATCTTTATCTATGACAGTGATATCGAACCTGCTGCCCATAAGTTTTAAAGTTCTGTGAAAAGCTTTGCCCTGATCGGTTTTTGCAGGAACGAACGAGTTCAGCAGTTTAATGTATTCGACCGGTGAAATTTCTTTGTATCCGGTTGTGCCCAGAACTTTTCCTTTACCGTCGAAGACCACTACGAATGGAACCGCTTCCTGTTTATTATATTTCTCGAACAGGATATTATTTTTTTCCTGCTGCTCTTTCGGCAGTTTATTTTCTTTCTTTTTAGGAAAATCCGCCATCAGCATAATGTAATGTTCTTTTGAATACTTTTTAAATTCTTCGGAACTCCAGATATTCTTATTTAATTTTATGCATGGCGTGCACCAGTCGGAACCCTGAAATACAAGAATAACGGGTTTATTTTCCGAAGCGGCTTTTTTAATCGCAGTATCAAAGTCCGTGAGCCAATCCTGAGCGTTTAAAGTTAATACAGTTATAAAAAGCCATGTTATTATGAATTTTATTTTTTTAATTTTCCGCTCCTTTGTTAATTCATTTTAGGAACCTTATAAAGTATGCTAATATTATATACTAAAAGCTTTGAGTAATCTATGATATAAGTCAAGTTATATCGTTTAGATTTTCATTGCTTATATTTATTCTTTTAGCTAAATTTCGCGCCGCGAACTACAAGTATTAAGTACAAGAGAAAAGTGATGAATTCAAAAACGCTGACAGTAAAGGAAGTAAACCGCAATATCTTCAGAATGATGATACCCATAACGCTGGAGGGTCTTCTTCAGACCACGGCTGGTTTTATCTCATCGGCTATGATCGGGAGGCTGGATAAGATCGCACTCTCATCCCAGCTTCTGGGGGTCAGGATCAGCATGATCATCTGGGCTTTGTGCCGCGGTCTCAGCATGGGAGCTTCTGTTCTCGTTTCCCAGGCTTTCGGAGCAAAGAAATACGATCAGATGCGCGAGATAATCTGGCAGCTTCTGCTTTCTTCATTTCTTTTTACTCTCACATTATCTGCTATTACGACAATATTTGCTCCTCAGCTGATCGGAGTTCTTTCTGACAGACCTGAGATCATTTCCAACGGCTCACTTTATCTTCGTATAGCCATCTGGGGCATGCCGTTCTTCGGACTCATGATCGTCTCGAACGCCGTGCTTCAGTCCATGAGCAACGCCCGTGTTCCTATGATGCTGACCACCGGAATGAACATAATCAATATAATTGCCGGCTACACACTGATATTCGGAAATTTCGGATTTCCGCGCCTCGGGATAATAGGAGCGGCTCTGGGCACAATGACCGCCTACACTTTATCAGGGATTTTCGCCGTCACCTATCTTGTTCGCAAGAATGGTGTGCTTGAAGGCTATTTCAGATTTAAAATGGTTAAACTGAAAAAAGACCTTCTAAAAAAGATCTACGGTCTCGGCATTCCCGCTTCATTCGAATCGGTCAGCTGGTCGGTCGCCTCAGTGCTATTATCATTCATTCTTCTTAAAATGGGAGACACGGTTTACGCCGCGCACAATTTAGGAGTCACAGCCGAATCTGTATCATATACCCCCGCCTTCGGCTTCAGTATAGTTTCCGCTGCTTTTATCGGGCAGTCTCTCGGAAGCAAAAATCCTGAAAATGCCCGTTTATACTTTAAACAGACAATAAAGAGCTCGATAATTCTGACATCATTTTCAGTCTTCATCCTTTTAGTCTTTCCCGCTTTTATAATGTCTCTATTAACCGATAAAGCTGATGTGATCGAATACGGCGTTATATATCTAATACTTATGGCCCTTGTTCAGATCCCGCAGAACCTGACCGGAGTTATCTTCGGCGCATTAAGAGGCGCAGGCTTTGTTAAAACCACCATGTTCGTGGCTACATCAGGCCTGTGGGGGGTGCGTGTTGTATCCTGCTTTATCGCATATTACTTTTTTGATGCATCTATCATTGCGATCTGGATAATAATGGACCTCGATCTCGTTTACCGCTTCCTGTTGAGCCTGTATTTTTTCAAAAAGCGCAGAATATACGATCAGAAAGCGCTGGTGTAGCGCATCTAAGCAGGGTCTATGTCTATCCTGCTGACTTTTCTATCCCTAATTTTATGCGCAATCTCTCCTGAAACTTTCCTTACTGCATCAATGTTCTTCGAGTAAACAGTGACCGTCTGTTCTGCCGAATATCTGAATTCCGCTTTCACATCCCCACCGCCACTGCTGCGCTGCTTAACAAAAATCCCAGCATCGACAAACCAAGAAACATCCATATTACGAGAATTAATGCCGGAGAACAGTTACTTTTCATCGTTTGCAACCTCGCACTTTGTTATATTTCGGTAATATAAGTCAACATCCCGTCAATACCTCTCTAATGATCGTTGAATTTTATCTTACAACAGGAAAACTCAAGCTCTGATAAATATTGTCTCGATCGACCGTCGGATGTTGCTTTTCTCCGCTGAGTAAAGGTACTGCTTTCGACACATAATCTCTTAATTCATCCGAAGTGATCTTTCCGTTCAGGTCTGCATCTGCTTTTCCTTTAAACCCGTTAATAATTTCCTCCGTAAAAAAACCGTTTTTGTAATCATCGCTTTCAAAAGAAAATTCGCCACCCTTTGATGATGAAAAGACTATAGCGCCCGATCTTCTGGAAAGGTCATTGAAAATATATCTGTCTCTCTCCAAAAGAAATTCTCTTTTTTTTCTGGTCAGATTCTTCTTTAATGCGATTGTCAGTGCTCTTGTCGTTCTTGCCCTTATCCCCCTGCTGCCGGCGTAATCAAAATATTCGGTGCTGACCTCTTCGTCTATCTCACCTGATTCGCATGTATCCATCAGAAAAAGCTTGTTCCGCGGTTTTATCCCCCGCAGAAGATCTTCTACGAGTTCGAACTCCGCAGCAGTTTCTTTCAGGTCATTAATATCCGTATCATGCGTTATATAGTAATATGTCGCACTATTGTCAGCATCGTGAACTCCATGCCCTGCGATGAAAAGCACAAAAGTATCGTTTACTCCTGCATTTAGAAGTAAATCTTTCGCGCTGATAATATTCTCTTTCGTGACATCTTCATTGATAAAAGTATTCACATACACATTATTATAGGCATCACCGGTCTTTTGAAAGAGATCCGCAAGATCAAGTACATCCTGATCAGCATATTGAAGATTGAGTGTACTGTTTTTGTAATTTGAAACGCCAAAACCTATAAAGTACAGGTCGCCTATTGATTTTTGATCGTTCTCAGCATAAAAAACTGAACGATATGACTCAGCTCCTCTATCATTTACGCAGGATATCTCTATTTTATTTTTCCCGTTACTAAGTTCTACCTGCTCATAGATCTCCTGCTTTTTCCCCGATACTTTTTTACCGTATGAACCGTACACTGGAACATCGTTCACATAGACGTTATAGCTATAAAGTTCATATTGCTTTTCCATAATAATAAAATTCACATTCAGAATTGTATCTTCCTGTCTTGTTCCTATAATACTTAACTCAGGCACATTAAAAGAATTCAGTGAATCTACACCGCTGATATTAAGTTTTTTCAGCCTTTTCAAATGTTTATTGTAAAAATAAGCCTTTGTCTGTACTGAATCAATTTCGATACGGTCCAGTAAAAGATCAGGTCTGTTGTTTTTAACAGCAAACTGGTCAATGGCATAGGCTTCAAGTCCTTTACACATCGCGATCAGTTCCCCTCCTTTAGCCGAACTGTCAAAATACCCTTTATTATCAAAAACGATCCAGTCCTTATCATTTGATACAATTGAAACATTTTCCCCACTTTGAATATTCCATATTTTAGCCAGCCCGTCTGCCCATGAGCTGGAAATGAGATATTTACCGCCTGATAAAAAAAAGAGATGTGATATAGATCCGTTGTGTCCGGTCATTTTTTTTAATACAGTATTTCCTGCTGTTTCCCATAAATTGATCGTCCCATTCGCTTCGCCTGAAGCCATGTATCGGCCATCCTGCGAAAACGCAACGGTATTAATTTGTGATTCATGACCCTTTAATTCCTGATACGGATACTTTTCTGATACTTTATATAATCCTATTGAGTTAAAATCAAGTTTAGGAGCCGCATAATAATCTTTTGCGGGATTTACGGACAGGAACCATGTATTCGGACAATATACCTCTTTAAGTAAATTTAAGCTCGGTATTCCGAAAATATTTATACGTTCAGTATTATCACCATTAAATGATACAATCAGCTCATTAGCTGTCGTAACTTCAAGTTCGCTGACGGGACCGCTGAGTTTTTCTAATAAATGTGAAACCGTTTTCCAGTCTTTTGTTGATACAGTCTCTATTTCACCATCATAAGTACCTATAACAAGATAATCATTTTTAGGAGTTACTAATAAATCTCGTACATAATCTTTTACATCTTTTATTTTGGCAACCTCTTCACCGTTTTCTGTTTCAATTACATTTACCTGCCTGTAATTGTAATCATTGCTGTGCACAGGGGAATAGATCAAATATTTATCGTCTCTAGTTAGTGCGATCCTGTGTATGGGATAAGGCTGTACGAAAGTTTTATATACACTGAGATCTGACAAACGCCACATACTGATAACATTTTTATAAACGCTGAAAATATATTTTCCGTCATATGTGGGAACGATCAGCCTGCTTTCAAGCTCCCGGGACCCGATTCTTTTTTTTAAAAGACCGGTATTCAGATTATACAGGTCAATATGGTTCTCAAAATAGCCTACAGCTATGTGTTCACCATCAGGACTTAAGCTTATGCATGAAATTATATCCGGAACTTCTATTACTTTTTGCACCTTCCAGTCAGACGTTGAGATTATTACTATCTCTTCTGCTTTCATTGTGGTTGTCGCAAGAACCTTACCATCCCGGGAAAGGCACATATACATATGAAAACCTTTCTTATTTTTTATTTTCTTGAAATATTTAAGATTCACTCCGTCACCCTTAGTTATTATTTCCCAAACATGAAGATTATCATCATTTGCATATCTAACTATAAGGTAGCGATTGTCTTGAGTCACTGTAAAGCTTAACGGGAAATTATCTTCAGGCAACGATTTTTCAAACACTACTTTTTTATCCTGAATATTCCAGATTCTTATAAAAGCATCCCTTGAACCTGATATAATAAATTTATCGTCGGCAGTAATAGCGAGGCATGTTATTTCAGAGTTAATGTTTATTGATTTCCCTACAGAATATTTACTCCCTATACTATAGATATTAATGCTGTCTTTTTCGCTGGACGCAATAAAACTGCCATCACTGGAAAATTCAATATTAGCATCGTGATTATTTCTCGATATAGTTTGCAATTCCGAACCTGAGTTGAAATCACTGAGCATAAATTCATCTCCGCTGAATGATGAAGCAAGATATTTCTGGTCAGCGCTTATTTCGAAATCAATTAAATTGGTGGAATTACTTGTAATCGATCGTACCAAGAATCCGTCCTTTTCACGCCACACTTTTATTGTATTGTCCGTTGCAGAAGAAATTATGTATTGACCGTCTGGAGAAAAAATAATCTTTTTTATTTGATTTCCATTATGGGTTTTCTGTACGATAGGTATAAATTCTGATGAGTAAAGGTACGATGGAAATATACATGAATATAAAACTACAGATACAATTAAAGCTTTGAGATTATTTATATTCATACAACCCCCTATCACTGAAAATTTCAGCAATACTTTTAGCTAATTCCTGACTTGTAAACGGTTTCTGAATAAATCCGTTAGCTCCCTGATCAAGCAATTTTTGAGCTTCACCGGTAATACTGTATCCGGAAGACAGCAATACTTTAGCTTCAGGATTTATATCTTTCAATAGTTTGAAAGTTTCAGCTCCGTTAAGCTGCGGCATTACCATATCGAGTATGACAAGCTCGGTATCTTCCCAGTTATTCTTGTAGAATTCAACAGCGTCTCTGCCGTTTCTACAAACGAATACGGAATGACCGCCCATTTCAAGCATTTCTTTTCCTATAGCGCAGACTATATCTTCATCATCTACTAAAAGCAATCTTAATTTTTTGTTGATATTCACAGCCTCTGCGGTCTCTTCCTCCATAACTCCGCATACCGGAGAGGCAAGTGGCAGGCATACCCTAAATGTCGTTCCTTCGCCGATTTTACTGAAGACATCGATAACGCCCTTATGGTTCTTTACCGTGCCGTAAACAGCAGCCAGTCCCATACCTGTTCCTTTTCCACATTCTTTTGTTGTAAAAAAAGGTTCGAAGATCCTTTTCTGCGTTTCTTCTGACATGCCGGTACCTGTATCTAAAACACTTATTTCGATATATTTTCCTGGAACCAACTTTTCACCTTTTGTACCGCAGAACTTTTCATCTAATTCAACTATCTTCGTTTCAAAAGTAAGCACTCCTCCTTCGGGCATTGCGTCGCGGGCATTGATCGCAAGGTTGAGAAGTGCGTTCTGAAGTTGAGTCGGATCACCGATGGCGTAGGAAGGATTTGCTTTAAATATCTGCTGTAGTTTTATCTTTTTATCGATACTGCGCTGTAGCAGAGAAATAACTTCCATAATTGTACGGTGAATATCGACCTCAACCGAAAGGTATTTTCCTTTTCTTGCGAACGCCAGCAGCTGATTTGTAAGATATGCCGAGTGCCTTGATGCCGTAAGAATATTCTCAACATAGTGTGCCAGCCTTTGATCATCGCACAATTCATACCTCAGCAGGTCAGCAAACCCGATAATACCGGTCAGCTGATTGTTAAAATCATGGGCGATCCCTCCCGCCAGCTGACCTATAGCCTGAAGTTTTTCGGACTGATAAAGCCGGCTTTCCAGCTGTCTTTTTTCTTCTTCATTTTTTTTCCGTTCGGTAATATCATAAAAACATACCTGGATAGCCTCTTTTCCAGTTTCTTCGTCTATAAAAAGATAACTGTTATGAATTCCCCATTTATCATTGCCTTTTAAAGTCCTGATACCGTATTCCAATCTGAACACGCTTTTTTTCGCTCTGATCTCTTCCCTTACCCTGCCTTTTGCGCCTGTGTATATGAACAACGATTCAATATTTTTTCCGATCAGCGACTCCGGACCCTCAAACATACCCTGCAGCTCAAAAAAATCAAAAGTTTCCCGATCGATATAAAGGATAGTGCCGTCAAACATGTAGGAGTAAAAACCCAGTCTGGCTAATTTGATACCCTCTGCAATTCTTTTTTCAATGTTTTTAGTCATCTTCTATTTCTCCTTAACCAGACTTAAGTCCCTTTCATTTTCTTAAAGTCTTAGGTTCAAATCTCTTTTCCATTTTCCATAATGAGCCGATCTCTTCAAGAGAGTCCCAGAATCGTATTGTCAGGCCTGCCTGATAAGCAGCTCCCAGAACGGTCGCTTCTTTTACCATGGGTCTTTCTACCGTGACCCCTAAAATGTCTGCCTGATACCCGCACAGATGATCGCTTGCGGACATGCCTCCGTCTATGCGTATAGTTTTAACCTTTTGTCCGGTGAATTTCTCCATTCTGCGTATAATCTCCGCATTCTGCAATACTGCATCTTCTATTACAGCTTTATCTTTCCTGTCGCCGTTTATCTCAAAAAAACTTTCCAGCCCGTAAACTGCTTTTTTTCTTGCACCCCATAGAACCGGTGAATACAGTCCGTGTGCAGGAGGAACATATACTTTTCCAGCGTTCATAACAGTAAGGCAGCCAGTTCCGAAAGTAGATTTTACATCTCCTTTTTTTACACAGCCCTGACCGATAGAAGCCGCCATTTGATCTCCGAGCATACCGGCAACAGGTATTTCAGCTCCGGCGAACAGTTTTTCATCTGTAAGGCAGTACATTTCTCCTGTACCTTTAATCTCAGGCAGAATATTTCTCGGAATGTTCAGCAGGTCAAGCATTTTTGAGTCATATTCGAGTTCTTTTGCGTTCTGAAGCTGAGTGACCGACATATTTGAAATATCTGTATAATGCGCTTTTCCGCCTGTCAGTTTCCATAACAGCCATGTATTGACATTTCCGAACAGTGCTTCATTCTTTTCAGCTCCGTGCCTGATTTGCGGATCATTTCTAAGAAGACATGCGAGAAGCATTGCCGAAGTATTCGGTATCGTGTAGATACCTGTTCTTCGTACTCCGTTTTCTCCTATTATTTCTTTCATCTCAGAGCAAAGCCCTTCAGCCCGTCTGTCGTACCACAATACCGCATTGCGGTAAGGCTTACCGGTTCTTTTGCTCCAGACTATGGCCGTTTCTCTCTGATTAGCTATACCGATGGCCGCTATCCTATGAGGCGGAACACCGCTTTCCTTCATAGTTTGAAGCATAAGGGCGTATCCTGTATTCCAGATCTCGTCAGGATCCTGCTCAGCACGGCCTGACTCAGGAACTATAGTTCTGATCTCAGCCGATCTTAATCCTGCGATAGTTCCGTCCCTGCCTACAACTGCTGTTTTAATAAGTGTTGTTCCGCAATCTATAGCTAATATGTGATCTTTATCCATTCCGATACCTTCTCTATGCACGATAATTTAAGTCTTATGCGTATAATCTGAAAATAATATAAACAATAAGAATTCTCATGTCAAGACAATCATGTTTCGGATTTGGTACGGTCGCTCGATACATAACAGTTTGCCAAAGCTTATCCTTTATTCTTCCCTGAAATATATTCGCAGTATCCGTAGCTGATCGGACCCGACTTTGTGATCTCGCAGGGAAATTCTTTACATTCAAAACACAGATTCACTTTTTTTTCGAAAGCACAAGTAGCTATCTTACAGAACTTATTCAATCTCGGCGTACAGCCTTTTTCACCGTTAGGACACTCTTTTTTAGCCATCATCGGGCATTTCTCACATGCTATTCCGCAAACTGCTATTTTCATAGTTTCACTCCTATTCGGCATATTTCTTAATAAACTTCCTCATGAGTACCTATATCAACAGGAATTATTTTATCTTCCTGAATTATAAATTCTATTGATAGCCTGTAAGTGATATTTATATATACTGAATAAAGATCGTTTAACTTTCCGGTAAGCTTGTGCATCCGGAGCGAAGGATGATATGGATTCATCTCAAGCAATTCGATCGTTTTTTCGTACTGCAAAACAAGATCAGGATGCTTTTTAATAAACTTTTTTTCCTTTTTAATGTACGGCCCTGAATAAATTATTTTAATCACTAGTGATCCTTTTTATATGATCTTTGACAGATTCAATAGTATAATCACCTTCCGCAATAGCTTTTCTTGTTTCTGCCAAAGCAGCAAGAAGTTCGTATTCACGTAGTTCGTTATATTTTTCGATCGGAATGATCACATATTTGCCTTTTCCCCTGACTGTAACTACAGCCTCTCCATACAGCGCGACTTCTTCCGCCACCATAGAGATACCTTTTGTTTTCAAGTCGTTCGCTGATATAGTTTTATACATAATAGTCCTCTTAATAGCATGATTAAAAGTACGATTAATAATACTTTTTGTCAATGTTTAAATATGATAAAATCTATGTCGGGTTTCGCCTTGTTTTGTCCTTTTAATTATTTTATATTGCAGATGTTTAATTTAAACCGGAGCATTTATGTTCAATATTAAGAAAATTCATTTTATAGGCATCTGCGGAACGCTTATGGGCAACGCTGCCATATATCTTCAAAGGCAGGGCTACGAAGTGCGTGGCAGCGACAAGGCTTTTTATCCTCCCATCGGCGGAATGCTGGAAAAAGAAAAAATGTTCCTTTATAAAGGTTTTGATGAGAAAAACCTCGACTGGAACCCGGATCTTGTGATCATAGGTAATTCGATCTCAAGAGGTAATCCTGAGGCTGAAAGGACCTTAAACTCAAGACTGAACTTTATGGCTTTACCTGAGCTATTAAAATATATGTTTATTAAGGACAAGAATTCTATCGTAGTCACAGGCACTCACGGCAAAACATCTACGACTTCAATTATTTCAAAGATATTTACAGATGCGGGCAAAGACCCTTCGTTTCTCATCGGAGGAATTCCGGTCGGGCTGGAAGGCGGATTCAAGAACGGAGACGGTAATTATTTCATTATCGAAGGCGACGAGTACGACACCGCTTTCTTCGACAAAAGGCCGAAATTCGTTCATTACAAACCGCACTGCTGCATAATTAACAACATTGAATTCGATCACGGCGACATATACCGCGACATTGATCATATCAAGCTTGAATTTACCAGGCTAGTGAACATAGTTCCGTCAAACGGCAGGATCATAGCCAATTTTGACGAACAAAATGTGCGCGATGTGACCGCTAAAGCTTTCACGCCGATCGATTCATTCGGGCAGGGAAAGGACTGCAAATGGCAGATCAGGAACATCAGGCATGAAGGAGAAACTTCCGCTTTCGATCTCGTTTGCGAAGGAAAGACCGTCATCTCCCCTATCGTCAAACGGTGCGGAAATTATCAGATATACAATTTCACGGCAGGTATCATAGCTTCGCTTTTCTATGGGCTTGATGTTGCGCAGATAAAGCGCTCGATAGAATCATTCGAGGGCGTGAAAAGAAGAATGGAATACCGAGGCAAAGTCAACGGAGCTGAGCTGATCGAGGACTTCGCGCATCATCCGACAGCAGTCAGAAATGTCCTGACCGAAGTCAGAGAAGAATTCAAAGGGAAGAACATCATAGCCGCGTTCGAGCCTAGATCGAATACGACAAAGCGGAATATCTTCCAGAATGAGCTTGCTGAAGCTTTATCAATTGCCGATCATATCATAATAGGCAAGATAGACCACGAGGATCAGCTCAAGAACGATGAGAAGCTTGACATGGATCAGCTTATGAACGATATAAGAGCAAAAGGAAAGACTGTAGTCCATTACGATGACAGTTCTGAGATCGCGGAATATATCAAAAGCAAAGCGGACGCTGATTCCATCATCCTCATCATGACCAACGGATCATTCGACGGGCTTTTCACAAAGCTGGGATTGTAACTTAATTTTAATGGTAAAATAATAAATGACTGAATTAAATATAGATAAGAATCTGGCGCACGAACTGAAGTCAACCGAAGACAGTTTCATGCTTCTCATCCAAGTACTCGGAGAAGGAGTGGGCATTGTTGATCAGAACGAAATATTCATCCTCGCAAACGAATCGGCAGAAGAAATCTTTCAGGTAGGAAAAGGCGAACTTCTCGGAAAAAGTGTTGCCGAATTTCTGTCTGAAGAAGGTATCAGGCAGATAACCGAAGAAACTGCTAAGCGTAAAAACGGTATAAAAAGCTCTTATGAACTCGAAATAATTACGGCAAAAAAAGAAAAACGCATAATCATAATTACTGCCACCCCATACCTTAACAAACAGCATAATTTTGAAGGATCTCTCGGAGTATTCAGAGACATTACCGAAAGGAAAAGAATGGAACAGGAGCTAATAAGCCTGAACGCAGACAAAAATATGTTCATGCAGATTCTGGCTCATGACTTGCGCGGTCCGTTTTCAGGACTGATATCATATTCCGATATGCTCTTAAAAAATTTCCGAAAACTCGATGCCGATAAAATTGAAAAGCAGCTGACACACATCAATCGGACATCTAAGGCAACTCACGGTCTGCTCGAAGATCTGCTTATCTGGTCAAAATCTCAGGCCGGAAAGCTTCCTTTCGAACCGGCAGTTCTTGATCTGGCAGAAGTATGCGATTATGTGATCTCAGAGAAGATCGAAACTGCAGAATTAAAGCAAATAGAGATTGTAAGTAATGTCACGCTAAACACAGACATCTACGCCGATAAAAATATGCTTAAAACAATTTTAAGGAACCTTTTGTCCAACGCTGTAAAATTTACGAACAGGAAAGGCAAAATAAATGTCAAAGCAGAATTTGACGGCCGGAACACTCTGGTAACGGTATCAGACAACGGTATCGGAATGAAGGAAAACGAAATTGCCAAACTCTGGAACTGCGCTAAACCTCACAGCACTGAAGGAACCGAAAAAGAATCCGGCACTGGTCTCGGACTTCTGCTCTGTAAGGAATTTGTAGAAAAGCACGGCGGAAATATCAGCGTCAAAAGCGAGCCCGGAAAAGGCACGGACTTTGTATTCTCGCTTCCGCTATCGAAAGAGTAGTTTGATGTAGCGTTTACAAAACTTGGAGTATAAATGTACATAACCCGGATATTGTTTTCTACTTTAATTTTAGCAGCTTTCCTTGTTTTTCCGGGATATGTTACCATTCAAACATTCAAAAGTTTCTATAGACTTTATATAAAAAAAGACCGAAGTCAATTTATTTGGGATATTCAAAAGTTAGTAATTGCTATATTATCAACGCTACATATTTTGATTTTTGGATTATTTTACTTATTTACAACGGCAAGTAGTGAAGATTCGATTCTTATTTTTCTTTTCAGTTTCTGGGTTTTTCCTGTTGTTATATTGTTACCTTACTATTTATCCGTTTCGTTGCATTACTATTTGAATGTAAATAGAAAGAGAAAAACAATAGCTCTCGCGGATTTGAAGTTAATTAAAATTGAATATGAAAAACTTAGCAGGTTCATCTTATGCTCTTTTATCTCACTGAGCGTAATTAATATATTAATAAATGCAATTTTATTCTTTAAAGGATTTACTGACGCTATCGATTGATTTTCAGCTACTCACTTTACAATAAATTCCCCGTCAAATCTCTTTAGATCTTCAAGAGTTTCAATATACATTTCATGCGTATCAGGCAGTTTATCCAAAGGAAAGAACCCTATATCGCTTGTTTCTTCTGTCTCGGAAATCAACTCTCCTTCCCATTCATCAACAATGAAAACCATCGCGAATATCTGAACCTGATCACCATTCGGATAAGTTACTGAATATTTCGGATCGGAATATATAGCCATGGGCCTGCATGAAATTACTTTCAGACCTGTTTCTTCAAGAACTTCTCTTTTTAGGGCGTCAATTACGCTGTCTCCAAGCTCCAAAGAACCGGCAGGCATTCCCCATCTTCCGGTGTCTGTCCTTCTTATAAGCAGAACTTCGCCTTTTTTATTTCGGATGATAGCTCTGGCCCCTGCAACTATAATCTTATCATGCCCGATCTTTTTCCGAAGCTTTCCTAAGTATGAATCTGCAAATCCCATAATATACCTTTTTATTTCTTTACAAATATTAAATAATAGCCGGCAAACTATCAAGTATAAAAATTGCGGATTTACCCTTATTTTGTAACAATATATCAGAAATATTGCCCTTATTTTGTGACAAAATTATTTAATATTTGGGTTGATTTTGTGTAAATATATAGCTATCTTACCAATATCTGCAACCGGAGGATAAATTGTTCCAGAGAAATATCCTGCATGAACTT
>Ga0209417_1004896_pt1 | contig 15445 bp, 12 predicted proteins | sample RifGroF2_FD_184002 | JGI IMG/M metagenome (GOLD analysis project Ga0209417, IMG submission 184002) | Groundwater microbial communities from Rifle, Colorado, USA - Groundwater F2 (SPAdes) (version 2) | ecosystem: Environmental > Aquatic > Deep subsurface > Groundwater | place: Rifle, Colorado... | reverse complement strand
AGCTTCACAAAGCTCGTTTCCTCACAGTGTGTCAGGCGTACTTCAACCAGAACGGCAAATTGGGTCGTAAGGCTCTTTCATCCTTTTAGGTATTTATGTTAACGCACGCCTCGTGGCGCACCATAGACCACAATAGAATGAATATCGTTGGGACGGTTATATCCGTCTTTACTGGAATATCTATTGTGTCCTATGTGTCTATTGTGGTTACAGAAAAGAAAACTAAAAAAAATCTGAGGTTCATCCTAATTGATTAACTTTATAACCCTGAACACCAGATCCTAACCACCATGAAACGCCTTTTTGCCCTGCTCGGCCTGCTGACCCTCCTGGTATCAGCCCCTGCCGCAGCCCTCAACCCGGCTGCTTCAGAATCCCTCACCATTACCCCGATCCTTTCGGTAACCCCGCAGAAAGGGGACTTCTATGGAGTCCAGGTGGGAGCCAAATGGACGATTGAGTTTACCATCAAGAACCTTGGCGTCTCAGTTATCAAGATTAAAAAGATCGAAATATCAGGAAATTATTTCACCCTGGCGGACACCAATTCCTATCCGTTCGAAGTGCTTGCCGACAGTAGCACTGCCTTTCCGGAGGGGAACAGCGGGAAAGTCCTGAAATTCGCGGTCAGTTTCAGCCCCGCCGATATCGGGGTAACAACCGGTAAGGTCACCATAACCTATGGCCTGTACAGCGATGAAACCCGTGAAATCCCGCTTACGGGGGAAGGGCTCAGCTGCTATGCTGCCACCGAAGCGCATATTGGCGAAAACTGGGCACCAAAACCAGATGTCTGGTTCAAATTCACTGCTGACAAGTTCGGCATTTTCGAAATCAACGCCTGCCATCCGAGTCAGCCCAATCCCGGCAACACCGAACGATTTTATCTTTATGCATACAGAGATTGCCAGTACAGGCTGATTCCCGGGGAGGAAGAAATAGCCCCATGGTGCCCCAATGACCGGTATGCCACCCGGGTAATAACTGTAATATCAAAGGGCGAAACCATTTATCTTTTCTGGCCATTGGCATGGCCGGATCGTCCTCATGCAAAAGAAGGATTCTACTTCAACATCATCGCCACCTATCCCACCGACGGCGATGTCTGCGAGAACGCCATTCCGCTCACCCTGCCGGTGGTGAACCAGTTCGGGAATACGCGCGGCCTCCACGATGACTATGACCAGTCCCCCTGCTCTCCGATTTGGCCCTATATGGATGGCAACGACATTGTTTATACCCTGACCCTGGAATCCGAAGGGTACCTCACCGCGAGCATCATTGGCGCCTGGGGTTCAATCCACGTGCTGGATGTTTGTCCCAGGGAAGAGCTCGTCAAAGATCACTGCAAGGCTTTCACCGGCGGCTTGCAGGGTGGCAGTTTTCGCAAGAAGATCCAGGCGGGCACCTATTATGTAATGGTTTCAAACTGGCCTCCGCCCAATTCCATGGATTTCCTGCTGAACCTGAGTTTCGAAAGCATTTCGGGCATTGAAAACGAGGAGTTGGGGAGCCAGATGGCCGTCTGGCCCAACCCGGCCAGCGACCGGCTGAACGTTTCGGTCAACCCGGGCATCCCGGCCGATCTCACGATCGAGCTGATCACGCTTACCGGCCAGGTGCTGTACCAAAAACGTGTTGCCGGTGTATTTGATTACCAGGATGAAATCGATATCAGCCGCTTTGCCAGGGGTTTTTACTATATCAGGGTAAACAACGGAAAAGAGCTGAAAACTGTGAAGGTGGCCGTTGAATAATACAAGACTATCCGTTCTCTTCCAGCATGCGATGGATATCCTCCTTTTTTCCATAGAGAATAAATTTATCCCCATCATTGAGGACGGTTTCGCCGGAAGCTGGTTCCTGGATGATGGATTGCTGTTTTGCCCTGCCAAACAGTGACCGGCTATTCACCTGTTCAATGGTTGAGAGGACCACAACCTTGTAGTTTCGTCGTAGTCCTGCATCCTCGAGCTTTTTTCCAAATAAATGTTTGGGGATAACCGCTTCAATGATGGTATAGTCACCTTTCAATTCAAATGAGTCGACCACACCGCGGGTATTGAGTTTAAGAGCCCACCGCTCAGCCATCTTTTCCTCCGGTCGCAGGATTTCATCAACACCCATGGCTTCCAGGATCATCTCGTGAAGGGGGGAAATCGCCCGGCTGATGATCCGCTTTGCCTTCATCTGCTTCATAAGGGCAGTGGTTTTGATGTTGGCTCCCTCATCCTCGCCGATGCTCACGATCACTACATCGGTATCCATAACAGGCAGGTTTGCAGCCGCCTGTGGATCCGTACTGTCGAGACACACCACGTGTGTTAAGACATCTTTCAGGGCTTCAACCTTTGACATCTGGCTGTCCACGCCAATAACTTCGTTGCCATACCGGGTAAGCTTTGCAGCCAGGGCTGAACCGAACAAACCGAGTCCTATTACTATGAATTTCATGCGGGTATGCAATTAATTAATTAATATCTCCTCTGTAGGATAGCGATAATTCAAATGCTTGATTTTATGCAAAATAGCTGTTAACACAGTCAGAGTACCGACCCGGCCGATCAACATGGTCAGGATCAAAATGCTCTTGCTGGCATCCGTGAGACCGGCTGTGATTCCCTGGCTCAATCCGACTGTACTGAAAGCAGACAGACATTCGAACAGGGTATCCTTCAGCTGATTGTACGGATCAAATGCATTTACCAGGAAGACTGACAGGCCAACGACCAGGATGGATAAAAGCACAAGGGCTGATGCCCGCCGGATTGAAAGCACCGAAATTTCCCTCTTGAAAAGCTCGGTCCGGTCCTTTCCCCTGGCGAGGCTAAAAATATTCAGGAGGGTGACGGCCAGGGTACTGGTTTTGATACCGCCCCCCGTTGAGCCCGGCGAAGCTCCCACCCACATCAGGAACAGGATCAACAAAAAAGTGGAGGAATTCAGGGCCGAAGTGTCCACCGTATTAAACCCAGCCGTCCGGGGTGTGGCAGCTCCAAAAAACGCGGTAACGACCTTCCCGATTCCATGATGCTCGGCAAGGGTATTGTTGAATTCCATCAGAAAAAACAGCAAAGTCCCTCCGATTAGCAGAATCCCTGTGGTAGCAAGCACAATGCGGGTGTTCATGCTGATGACCCAGGCAGAATAAAAAGCCCGCCTTTTCAGGCGAAACAGATGAAGCCGGTTTACGATCAGATGCCTCAGGTACTTTACGAAATTAAAAACGATAGGGAATCCGAGTCCCCCGAGGATGAACAATACCGCGAGGCTCATCTGAAAGGGATAATTGAACCGGAATCCCTGATCATACAGTCCGTTGGACAGGGTTGAGAATCCGGCATTGCAAAAACCGGAAACGGAATGAAACACTGAAAAAAATATCCTTTGCCGCACTGAAGTGATTAAGGAGGGATCCAGGGTACTGTAAATAACTAGCGCACCAATCAATTCCAGGATAAAAGTGACCGTTAATATTCTCAGGAGTGTAGCGTAAACATCCGCCAGTCGTTCAGTCCTGGTGAGATCACTAAGAATCAGGTTATTCTCATAGGTACTGTCGCCCCTGAAAAAATAGCTGAAGTAGCTTGTGAAGGTCATAATGCCAATCCCGCCTAGCTGAATAAGAATAAGAATAACCGATTGACCATACAGGGTAAAATAGGTACCTGTATCCACCACCACCAATCCGGTTACACATACTGCGCTGGTTGAAGTAAACAGGGCATCCAGAAAACCAATCTGTTCATGCGATGCATTGGGTAGTAACAAAAGAATGGTTCCCGTCAGGATCAGACCCAGGAAGCCGGCAATGAACAGCTGAGCCGGATTTAACCGCTGCTTCCTGATATCCAGCCGGAGCGCTGAAAGTTCCCTAAGAAATACAGTTCCAACCGCGAGGTATATCAACAATCTGTAAGGCAGAAACGGCAGGTTGAACCAGCCGAAAAACACTGCGATCAAAGCGGCAAGGAAGAAGAAAAGCCCTGCATCAAAAGGGATGGCTCTGCGTCGTGGCCTTGTTTCTGTGAATAGATACCGGGTGGGAATGGAAATGAATCCGGCAGCAAGCGACAGATAGTAGAGGTAAAACAGTGCCGACTCCATCCATGATGACTGATCGAAGCCAAAGTCAAAAACGACAGCCAGAATGGCTGCCGCACTGATCCAGAATGGCAGCCGCCTGAGCCGATTCATTCTTTTACCTGCTTTGAACCGGCTGGTCATCATGAATGATTTCAAAGGGTTCTTCGTCACGTCCTGTTGTACCAAAAGATAAATTTAACAAATAAACCCGACCCACGGAAAATGGGTGGCCGGATCCGCAGGTGCCCGTATCGGGGTTCATGAAGCCAGATTCCATTTTTACCACCACAATAGGCACAATATTCATTCTATTGTGTCCTATTGTGCCTATTGTGGTTTAAAAAAAGAAAGCCGAAAAAAATCTGCGCTTCATTCCAATTTATTATCTTTATTAACCTGAACACCACATCCTAACCGCCATGAAACGCCTCATTGCCCTGATCGGCCTGCTGACCCTTCTGGTTTCCGCCCCTGCCTCAGCCCTCAACCCACCCGCTTCAGAATCCCTTTCCGTTACCCCGATACTGTGGCTGGTTCCAAATCATGGCAACTTCGGCGCTGCCCAACTTGGTCAAACCGCCAGCCTCAATTACATTCTTCGCAACTCGGGGTCCTCCGTTTTGAACATCAAAAAGATTGAGGTTGTTGGTGAATGCTTTTCCCTTACTGATACTACCCATTACCCCTTTGAGATCATCGGTCCTGATGGTGTTGCTTTTTCTACGGGGAATAGCGGAAAATCAATCTCCTTTAAGGTCAAATTCACTCCTACTGATGTCCAGGTTTATACGGGAAAACTTCGAATTACCTACGACCTCTATTTTGATCTCGTTCATGAAGTTACCCTCATCGGCGAGGGACTCAGCTGCTACAAGGCCAACGAGGCGCATATTGGCGAAAACTGGGCTCCGAAGCAGAATAGCTGGTTCAAATTCACATCCGAAAAATTCGGCATTTACGAGATCAATACATGCCATCCCAATCAGCCCAATACCAGTAACACCCACAGATATTACATTTACGCTTACTCTGATTGTCAGGGTACACTCTTGCCCGATGGAGAAGATTTATACCCATGGTGTCCGAATGACCGTTATGCCGACCGGATGACTACTGTCTTGGAAAAAGATGAAACCATTTATCTTTTCTGGCCGTTGGGGTTGCATCCGGATCATCCGGATGCAAAGAAAGGGTTCTTCTTCAACATTGTCGCAACCTATCCCACCGACGGCGATGTCTGTGAGAATGCCATTCCCCTCACCCTGCCGGTGGTGAACCAGTTCGGTAATACGCGGTCTCATAACGATGATTATGACCAATCACCCTGCTCGCCTTTTACGAATTACCTGGATGGCAATGATATCGTGTATACCCTGACACTGGAGACCGAAGGGTATCTCACCGGGAGCATCATTGGCGCCTGGGGTTCGATTCACGTTCTCGATGTATGTCCGAAGGAAGAGTTAACAAAGGATCACTGCAAGGCTTTCACCGGCGGCCTGCAGGGCGGCACTTTCCGCAAGAAGATAACAGCCGGCACCTACTATGTGATTGTTTCAAACTATACGCCGCCCAATTACATGGATTTTTTGCTGAACCTGAGTTTCGAGGGCATATCGGGCATTAATGAGAAGGATCTGGCGAGCCGGATTACCGTCTGGCCCAACCCGGCCAGCGACCGGCTGAACGTATCGGTCAACCCCGGTGCTCCGGCCGATCTCACCATCGAACTGATCACGCTCACCGGCCAGGTGCTTTATCAAAAACGGGTTGCCGGTGTCTTTGATTACCAGGATGAAATCGATGTCAGCCGCTTTGCCAGGGGTTTTTACTATATCAGGGTAAACAACGGAAAAGAGCTGAAAACGGCGAAGGTGTCAATTGAATAATACCCTCTTCTCGTCCGGAAATCCTTACACCAGCTGCAGACGGAGTACATCCAGGCAACATTCATTTTTATCACCACAGTAGACACAATAGAACACAATAGATTTTGCAGTATGTACCGCCTTCTATTGTGTCCTATGTGCCTACTGTGGTTAAACAAAAGAAACCCGCAACATCCCGCGGTGCCATAGGTTTTTCGTATTTTAGTACCTCTTAACCTGAACCCTCATGTTTATACAAAAGCTTGCCCGGTGTCTGGCACTTCCTGGCATACTCTTGCTGAGCCTGCCACTTCCCGCCCAGGAACCTCTCAATTACCTGTATAAAAGCGGCGAAGAGGGCTACAAGTGCTTCCGGATTCCGGCGATCGTTGCAACCCCATCCGGCACCCTGCTGGCTTTTGCCGAAGGCAGGAAAAACAACTGCGGCGATGCGGGCGACATCGACCTGGTTGTCAAACGATCGGAAGATGGCGGGAAAAGCTGGTCGGGGTTGAACGTAGTATGGGACGATGCCGGGAATACCTGCGGCAACCCGGCTCCCGTGGTGGACCGGAAAAGCGGCAAGGTGTTCCTGCTGAGCACCTGGAACCTCGGAACCGATCCTGAATCGCAGATCATCGACGGCACCAGCAAGGATACCCGGAGGATTTTTGTACTATCCTCCGCCGACGATGGCAGAAGCTGGTCGGCAGCGAAGGAGATAACCCCCGATGTGAAAAAACCGGACTGGACCTGGTACGCAACCGGACCGGTGAACGGCATCCAGGTGCGGTCGGGGAAATTCAGGGGTCGCCTGATTGTTCCATGCGACCATATCGAGGCCGGAACGAAAAAATATTTTTCCCATACCATTCATTCCGATGATGGCGGTGCCACCTGGGCGCTTGGCGGCACCACGCCGTCCGACCAGGTGAATGAGTGCACGGTGGCCGAACTGAGCCGGGGCAGGCTGCTGCTGAACATGCGGAATTACACTTCGGTTAGGGTCCGGCAGACCTCCATGAGCCGCGATGGCGGCGAGAGCTGGTCGGAACTGAAGCCCGATACCACCCTGATCGAGCCGGTGTGCCAGGCCAGCCTGATCGCGATCCGCCGGCCACTGCGGAAACCGGTTCTCGCCTTTTCAAATCCGGCCAGCGCAAAGAGCAGGACGGGCATGACCGTTCGTCTCTCCTATGATCAGGGAAAAACCTGGAAACGGAGCCAGGTGCTTTATGCGGGTCCATCGGCCTACTCAAACCTGGTGGAATTGCCAAATGGAAATCTGGCCTGCTTTTTTGAGGCGGGGGTTAAATCGGCATATGAAGGGATTGCGTTTCAGGAAGTGGATTTCGACACGAAACGCAATGGTGGGTTTTCCCGGTATCTGTTTTACTAATTACGATAGCTTATTGACGCCAGAATATTGTCTAAAATTCCAGGCTTAATTTGAGATGACCACCCAAACCTTCACGAATTATTCTCATAAGTGTCGAAAGACGTATGTCGCTGGCATTGTTCTCAATCCTCGAAATGTAGTTCTTGGTAGTTCCACATTTTAGCGCGAGTTCTTCCTGAGTCAGATTGAGTTGCTTCCTGGCTTCCTGAATAAGAACTCCTATTTTAAAATTTTCAAATTCCTCTTCATATTTATCCCTTGTCGGAGTACCCATCTTGCCATATTTCTCATCCAGATGGTTGTCCCAGGAGACAAGACTATTTACTTGATTTTTCTTCATAATATTTCTGTTTTAATCTTTCAGCCCGGTCAATTTCACTTTTCGGCGTCTTTTCGGTCTTTTTCTGGAACCCATTCAGCAGGATTATCAAATTTCCTTCGTCGAAAAAGCAGAAAATTCGATAAGTACCACTGCCAACCCTGGCTCTGATTTCAAAAAGTCCGTCAGTCCCTTCTATATGCTTGAAAAATTTATCGGGCACCATTCTTAACGTCCTGACAAGACCTATTATCCAATCAATTTTATCTTGAACTTCTTGTTTTTGGGCGTAATAAAAAGTCCAAAACTCGTTTCCATAGACATAGGTTGTCCGCATAAATCAATCAATTACGACACAAAGTTACCTGTTTGGACAACCAAAACCAAATTTTCATAGACTTTTTCAATGTAAGGTGGTTTCAAATGACGTGGTAGAGACGGATAATTATCCGTCTCTACCAGAATTTTTATACCTTTGGTCATCCCCCTGTGCTCCTTATATCCAATCAATTGCGTTTTATCATGAAAACTGCACAAACCTGGATAGGAATCGCGTTTTTTCTGTTGACTGTGTCACTCAGCGGATATGGTCAGAAGTATCAGATCGAAGGAAACATTCGCGACAGCGACACCCGTGAACCGATTCCAGCGGCAAGTATTATCCTTAAGAATACTGCTTCCGGAACTTCTTCAAATGAAAATGGGAAGTTTACGCTGACGGTATTCAATTTTCCTGCTGTTCTATTTATCCAATGCATGGGATATGTTCGGGACACCTTAATCATTTCGAGTGAGAAGCAATTCAATTCTGATTATAAGAATCGGAATAGGGAGGTATTTTTGAAGAAGAATACTTTTCAGATCAATGAGGTCCAGGTTAAGGCCCGTTCTATCCTATTCGAAAAAGATCCTTATGCGATTATCGATTTCAAGATCGTGGGAAGGAAAATCGTGGCATTGGGATACAAAAACGGCAATGAATTTAAAAAAGAGATTCTGCTGGCCGACCTGTCGGGAAAAATGCTCAGCAACCATACCTATAAGAACCTGGATTCCATCTATCAGGATTGCCAGGGAAACATATTCGCCTTTTGCAAGGATTCGGTTCTGGAACTCGGATTAGCACGGAGGCAGATTAGAGTCCAAGACACTTATAGCAGGAACTTCATTTCCGATTACATCGTTCCTGTATGTGGTATAAGTGATTCCATGATTTTCCTGAAAAAGAGCTCCGTAAATCATCAAAATGACAATTACTTTGCGGTTCACGATAGTTCAACTGCAGTTGTGATGTATTCAACTGGTGGAATGATAAAAGAACAGCAGGTTGCCTCCTTGCGCGTTTTATGGGATTCTCAGGATTCTCTATGGATGACAATAAATGATTACCCAACGGATACGAATGGTCGGAACCGCAGCTATGTTCAGTTTATGAAATTTTATGAGGGCCTACACCTCAGTTATTTTGAAACCCATTATAGGCTGGTTTTCGACTACCCCCCGATTTCTACCAAGATGATCCAATACGAAAAGAACCATTTAATTTTTAATCGTCAGGCTGGAACCATTTTTTGGTTTGACGAGAAAGGGGAACTGACTAATGAAGTCGGAATGATTACAAAAATGAATGGGATGTATTATAAGGATGTCCATCTGGATCCTGATACAAAAAAAATATATTTAGAATATCCCCAAAGACCTTTCACCCATTTCATTGAAATAAATCCTGAAAGTGGACAGGAAATCCGTCGCTTCATGGTGCGGGATTTCAGGCATATCGAAAAATGCCGGTTCCAGAACGACAGACTCTATTTCCTTTATCAGCCAGATGTTGGAATGAGGATCAAAAAGGTTTACTCAATTTGGATTTGATGTATTTGGGGATGGGTCAAAGTTTATCTTATTTATAGTATTCATGATTCTGGCCCATCTCCATTTTTTCAATGGCAAGATTTCTTTCTAACTTGAAATTCTTAATTAAAATTACTTTATGACTATGCAAGCAAGACTCCTGACCTTATTAATCATGAGCTGTTTTATGACATCAATACAAGCTCAGAACAAATGGACAGAAAAGTCAGGAATCCCTGTGGATCGGTGTCTGGCAACTGGCTTTAGTATTGGCAACTATGGATACGTTGGAACCGGAATAGTAAATGGGAGATTGGGAAATGACTTCTGGAGATATGATCCGGAATCAGACTCCTGGACAGAGATTGATAGCATGCCAACCCTAGGACGAAGAGGCGCATTTAGCTTTTCAATTGGCACCAAAGGCTATGTAGGAGGCGGTGTTAACTCACTGGCTTTGACCGATGATGAGTTCTGGGAATACGATTCAGATCTGCAAAAATGGTCAAGAAAAGCTAATATGCCTTCCGGGCTTGTATACAGTAGTGAGACTTTGGTTGGCTTTTCCATTGGTACCAATGGGTATTTTAATACCATGTCGAAATTTTTTATGTATAACCCTGCAACGGACGCATGGTCACAAATGGAAAAATATCCAGGTCCGCGAGCACTGGATCAAATGGGTTTCTCCATCGGTGGTAAAGGATATTTAGGAGGTGGCTTTGGAGATAATAAATACTACAAGGAATTTTGGGAATATGATCCGATAATAAATCAATGGTCACGGAAAGCTGACTTACCAGGTCAAGCCAGATTTAATGCTGTTGGTTTTAGTGTAGGCAATTATGGATATTTTGGATTGGGAGAATATCGTACTGATATACTTTTTGATTTTTGGGAGTATCACCCGTTAACCGATACCTGGATACAAATTGATAGCTGTCGTTATGCTGCATGGTATGCTATTGGAATAGGCATAGGATCCAAAGGCTATATGGGAACAGGTGTGCGGTTTAGTCATGACTCCGGTTGGTGGGAGTATTCCCCAGATGTTTCTTCTGTAAACAATACCGGGCACTCTGAGAAAATCAATATTTTCCCAAATCCATCGTCAGACAAACTTTATTTCGATTCACACAGATTTCAAGGAAAATCATTTTCAATATTTTCGGTCAGCGGACAATTAATGCAATCTGGGAGTGTAGACTATAATGCCATTTCAGTTGCAGAACTTCCAGTGGGAGTATACTTTTTAAAGTTACTATCAAGGGACCAGCCAATTACCATGAAATTCATAAAAGAATAACTAGGTAATCATGGCTTCAGCGAAAGACTGCTCAGTGTGTACGGTTATGGTATTGATGCTTTTAATCGTCATTCTGCTTGGTTGTTCACCCGAACCGCCTGTTCAACCGGTGGCCCGGGTGAGTGTTTTCCCGGCTGAAGGCGATTCATTGACGGTTTTTCAAATGGATGGGTTTAACATGGAGGATTTCAGGAAACATGGCCTGACATTGCGCTACAGGTGGGACACTGAATCCGATGGGATCTGGGAAACCCCTTTTTCATTTGACCCACGGTATGCCAGGCATTATCCCGGGAATGGTATCTATAAAGTTACCCTGGAGATTGAATCCATTGAAGGCTTGAGGGATACTGCAACTTGTTCTGTGATTGTGCGGGATATTATAAAAGATTCTGTGATAACGGATGAGCGGGATGGGAACCGGTACAAAGTGGCTTACATCTACAATTTCTGGTGGATGTCCGAGGAATTAAGAATCGGGTACCGGTTGGAGCCATCCTCGCTGCCGACAGACAACGACATACCTGAATACTATTCTCAAACGGGTAATGAATCGGGCAATAATAACTACACAGCGTATTATACTTGGAACGAATTAACCTATTATGGCCGGGATTCAATTAACGGCATTTGTCCGCCCGGATGGAGACTGCCCAATATCAACGATTTCCGCTGGCTCATTAATCACAAATGGTTAACCCCCGATAGTAAGCAATACCTTGGTCCCGGTGGTCTCTGGGGAACCGACATAAAAATGACGGGTGCATTTGTATTTACGAGGATTTCATGGACCGGACAAGGTATCTGGACTGAGTGGTGGATAAATCCGGCTTATAAGGATCGGATTTTGCCAGAGTACTTTACGGCGAAAGTTAATTTGGATTACCGGATCAAAATAAACTATACGGGAAATCGCAACGACCTGTCTAACTATTATTGGTGGAAACCGGAATGGGGAGTTATAAACTATGATAAACTAGCCTTACCCGTAAGATGTGTAAAAAAAACATTGTAGTTTATCTTTGTGGTTTATCCATTCTTATTTCGGGCTGTAATAACGAGTTCGATACGATTTCCTACGCGGATCCGGTTCCAGTTGTTTATGGAATTCTAACCCCTCAAGAGTCTGTTCATAGCATTCGCATTACAAGATCTTTTATCGGGGAAAAGAGTTTTGACGAAATGGTGAGGAACCCGGATTCTTTGTATTTCACGGATGCAAAAGTATTTGTTGAATTACGTTCGGGCGATGGATTTTGTCACTCCCGGGGTGAATTTTTTCCCATAGAACAGAGCCCGCGTAATCCCGGGTTATTCCCGGAATCACCCAACTATTTGTATCAGAATTCCACCCTGTTGATTCCCAACAGCTTCTACGAAAACGATATACTCTACCTGGTCTTCAACATGACCATTCCCTCCTTAAATCAATCGGTATTTGCCCGAACCACCGTTCCCTATAAGCCCAAAGTTATTGAGCCTGTTCCGGGTGCTCGTGGAACCTCAATGGATCTTTACGGAGCAAAACCGTTTTACGCTCAATGGTACAGAGACACGCTATTTTATTACGAATTTATCATCGAAGTCAATTATACAAATTTTGACTCTTTAGACTTACCAGATCCCAAGCTTATCAGTTACAGACATCCAATAGGCCATTTCGCTCAATGGCAGATCGACAGTATCGGGCCGATTCATGAATTCCTCCTGACGAAAAATTTGTTTTTTAAAATCATGAAGGCAAAAACTGATAAAAATGAAGTATCGTACAGAAAAATAGGGAAGATCAATTTTATTCTCCAGAATGCAGACAAGCCATGGACAGACTACCTTGATGCACTGGAGTTTCAGTCTGATTATTATACCAATGTCATATCGAACATTGTGAACGGAATGGGGCTATTTATTGCATATAACCGGATCAAATTTGAAGGGTTTACCCTTGATGCCAGGTCAATCGATTCTTTGGCATCAAGCCAAGAGACGAAAAGTCTTAAGTTTGTGAGGTGGTGACGATACCCATTCTATTGTGCCCTATGTGCCTACTGTGGTTAAACAATAGAAAAGACACCCAAAAACCACCCATTCTGATGTTCCAATGACAATCAATTGGTATCAATCTGTTACAAATGCTATCCTGATTTAGTATCTAACTAATACAAATCTTTTAGTAATTTGGAACCAATACACACTTTGTCCATGAAGAAAACTATTATCTCTGTCCTGTTCACCCTCACGGCCCTATTCCTGGGCTTTCTTGTTTCGGGACCGGTGAACGGGTTCCTGGGTATAATGTTTAAGGACAAGCCCGGAGTTGAAGCGGCGGTGCCGGCGCTCAGGTCGGGGGATACGGTTGGGGTGCGGCCGCTGAATCTGCGGCTGGCCGATCTCGGCGGGGTGGGAATTCTCCCCGACACGGCCAACTGGGGAATCGGGTACGAGCACAACGTGCACCGGTTCGAGGATTTGATACTGGCGGAGCCGCCCTACCTGAATCCGGCCGCCTATCAGCGGATCGGATCGGAATTAAACCGGTACCTCAACCGCCTGCAGCAGTTCAGCATCAACGGGATCGTGTTTCCGGCGTTTCTGGAGCTGGTGACTTTTGATGAAAAGAAGGGCTCCGATGCCGTTTACAGCGAGTCCGACGGATACCGGCAGCGGCACCTGGCATTGCATGAGGGATATGGGAAATGGATCAAGGAAATCCGGAATAAAGGAATTGAGGTATACCTGTATACCGATATGGTGGCGCTGACTCCGCCGCTGGAAGATTGGCTAACCAGGCATTACGGAACGCCCGACGGGGAAAAGGATGGCTTTTGGGACATTTATAAAGTGGCGCTGGAAGAGCTTTTCACCCGGATGCCCGAAGTGAGCGGCATCATGCTCAGGATCGGCGAGGCAGGATCGATCTACAACAAGCCCGGATGGGATTATTACAGTCAGCTCGATGTGCGCAGTGAGACCGCGCTGAACCGGATGCTCACGGCTTTCCTCGGGGTGGCGGAGAAATACAACAAACAGATCATTTTCCGGAGCTGGTCGGTGGGTATCGGGGAGATCGGGGATATGCACACCAACCCGGCGACTTACGAGAAGGTCCTGGGAAACATTCACTCTCCAAATCTCATTGTATCAACGAAATACTCTCGCGGCGACTTCTATTCCTGGCTGCCGTTCAATGAAACGCTGCTGCAGGGGAGCCAGCGCCGTATTGCCGAGTTCCAGCTCCGTCGGGAATTCGAGGGATTCAATGCCTTCCCGAACTTTATGGGGCCGCTTTATCAGAAGGCGCTCCTCGATTTTACACGGAAAAATGAACATTTCGATGGGGTATGGCTCTGGACCCAGGAGGGCGGACCGTTGCGTGCCGGCCCGCTGTCCATCTATCCGCTCCATGGGTTTAACCTGATGACCGACCTGAACGTGTATGCCATGGGACAGCTGGTGAACAACCCGAAGGCGGATATCCGGAAAATAACCTCGGATTGGGTAGGGCAAAATTTCGGGACAGACTCCGTGTTGAATGAGACGGTTACCGAAGTGATGCTGAATTCCCATGCAACGGTTCAGAAAGGGTTGTATATCGGGCCGTTTGCGAAATATGATGTTCGGGCCCTCGGTCTGGAGCCCCCGCCGATGCTCTGGATTTTTGAGTGGGATATTGTCGGGGGTTCGCCCTCCGTGTTCAGCAATATCTACCAGGTTTCAAAGGATCATCTCGATGAAGCGATCCGGGAAGGCGAAGAGGCGGCGGCAGAGGCTGGCAACATGCTGGAACGGCTGCGGTCGGTCAGCAGCAGGGCTGCCGGAAATCCGGAGCCCTTCAGCCGGCTCCTCTCCTCGGTGGCCTATGAGCAGAACCTGTTTGCAACGCTTGCAGATTTCCGGAACTATATGCTGAGCTACTACAAATGGCTCGATCAGGGCGGCTCTTCGCAGAAAGATATCTGGCAGGCTGCCCGCAAGGAATATGTAACATCGGAACAGGCACACACACAAGCCTATACCGGCAACCTTGATTTCCCTGCCTATAATTTTCGCGAAGCCAATGTGGCAGCGACAATCGCCGGCCGCACGGATGCGATGGTCTGGCTGGCAAGAATTCTGGGACTGATCTTCCTGGCCGCGTTTATTTTCGGCAATCCCAGGGTACAGCGGGGGCTGCCTGATTTCCGGGGCCGCCGCACCATGGCGATGCTCTGGTTCGGGGTGGTCAACCCCTCGGGCAGCGGCGAAACCAGCTGCGCACGTGCCGACACGGCACCCCTCATCCTCTTCACCTTTGCCTACCTCACGCTCGCCCTGTCGACTTTCACCTCCTTCGCCGCCCCGGTTTTCGTGATTTCCCTGATGGCCTGCTCCGTCCTGTATATCGGCCTGAACGCGCCGGTTAAGGCGAACCTGGAGGTCTGCGACAAAACCTCAAAGGTGATCTCCCTCCTGGCTCCGGCTGTGGCATTTACCGGCCTACTAATGCTCTTCGCCGCCTGGCGCGGACCGATGGCTTTCTGGCATTTCTTCTGGACCTCGGCGCCTTTCCGCGTGGTTTTCTTCATGCTGTTCCTACTGTTCGTGCTCCGGGCCTATTATACATGGGCGGTCACGATGAG
>Ga0209417_1004893_pt1 | contig 15452 bp, 20 predicted proteins | sample RifGroF2_FD_184002 | JGI IMG/M metagenome (GOLD analysis project Ga0209417, IMG submission 184002) | Groundwater microbial communities from Rifle, Colorado, USA - Groundwater F2 (SPAdes) (version 2) | ecosystem: Environmental > Aquatic > Deep subsurface > Groundwater | place: Rifle, Colorado... | reverse complement strand
ATTCCCCCCCTCCTTTCCCCTGCGGCACCATCGGGTGCGAGGTCATTTTCTCTGCGATCTGTGCCCATTCATGCAGCCCCTGAGTGAGCTGCGGGTGGCGCATGTCGATCTCCCAGCATGGTTGCTGGGCGCCTCCGTAAAACGTCCCGGCCCCGAGAGCCTTGCGGACGTTGGCATGGACCAGCACCCCAAGTTTCTCCAGATGTGTCTTGATGTTGGTGTAGCTGCCGTATCCCTTACCAATGATCTCCTTGACCTTGTTCCGAGAGATGAACATGCGCTGCTTGTCCACTTCGTAGCGGACATGCAGCGGGCCGCGGGGGGCCTCCAGGACCAGACAGCCCTCCTTTGCATTGGCATGGCCCTTGACCAGCACCCGGTTGGCGACCAGGCTGTCGATGATCTGGCCCAGCACCCCGAGGGAGTCGCCCTGCAGGTCCATCTTGATGTCGCGCATGGTCTTTGTGGCGATGGCTGCCCAGCGGAGAACCGGCTGGACCGGGAACCGGATTAACCCCAGTTTCTCAGCCACCAATCCGCCGTATGCAGCCACCGCCACGACCGCGCTCCAGAATCGCTCCTCCCCAGTGATTCCGAGCTTCTTGTCAATTTCCTCTTTCACTATCTGCAACTGTGCCTTGATAGTCGCCTCGTTCTCCACCAGCCACTTGGCATAAATCTCGCCGGCATGGCCGTAGTTCTCGTCCAAGGTCCAGAACAAGTCCGTGGCCACCTGCCCCTCCAGCTCAGGGTGCCTGTCAACAGTGTACTCGAAGACCCGGTTCAGCTCCGCTGAGGCGTCCATCTTGGACCCGGACAGCTTGTCAACTAAGGACGTGTTGCTCGTCGCCACGCCGATAGTGTGCCAGTTATTGACGTGCCGCTTCTCCTCCGAGTTCTTGGTCAGCCGGTTCTTGTCCCGGCCCTGGGTGATTTTGTAGACGAAATCAGACAGCTCCTTGCCGTCGATGTTCGTCACTTCGTCCACGACGAAGGGCAGATTGCCGTACACCCCGAGCCGGGAGACCATGGCGTTCTTGGTATCGTCGCGGAGCATGATCAGATCGTTATGGTAACCCCAAATCGAGGTGATGAACCGGAGCATGAGGGTCTTACCCACGCCGGACTCCCCGACCAGGGAGAGCAGGGCACCGGCGAACCCGGAGAACTTCATGAGTGGCGCGCCGAACCCGCCGGCCAGCAGGGCGAAGGCGAACTGCTCCATCCCGGGGCGGGCGAGGATCCGCGTAGCCTCGGACCATCGCTCTAAGGTGCCCATGGACTTGAACGCCGTCGCCGCCGAGGGGACATTGCGAGCCATGGATGCGTCCTCCACCTGGCCGTCGGCATGGAATATCTTGCGGCCCAGAACGAACATCGGCGCGCCGTTGCGCCCGGTCTTCCACCCCATCTGGCAAAGCAGGGTCGTCATCCGCCTCTGGCGCTGCAGCTTCGACTGGTAGGATTCAAGATAGGCAACCATGCACTTTTTCTCCTTCACCCCGACCACCTTAATATGGTTGTCGGACAATATGGACAGCAGGGTCTTGGGGTCGTTGGTCAGCGAGGACCGCACCGTACACTCCAGCATGCCCTCGTAGGGTAGACAGTGCTTGAGGGTCATGACCTCATAACCGAGTGACTCATCCCAGGCCAGGCAGGACGGATAGAGGTCCTGATCGTAGAACTTGAACCATATCCCCTCCTCTTCATGAAACAGCCCGTCTGCCGCCCGTCTGAACCCGTCAGGGGGAGCGCACTCTCCGTTGTCCGCCGGCTTGGCAACCGGGTCGGGGCGACCGAGGACAATAGGGCTTTTAATCTTGCCGTTCCGAGCGCAGCCGATGCAGCCGGCAGCGTTCTCACTGCCGAACTTAGCACAGGTCGTCGGCCCCATGCCGGTGCCCCGCCACTGCTCGATCTTGGCCTCTGTCTCTGCATGGCTGTAGCCGCTGTATCCCTTCGACCACTCGTGCGCGACCTGCTCTCCGTTAAGGCAGAAACTGAGCAGCCCCAGGCATGCGTACCACAGAGGCTCAGAGATGTCTCCGCCACTGGTGCGCATCTTGGCAAGCTGAGCGCAGCGGTCAGCGATTTTGTTGGGGTCGCTGGTGGCCTGGTCCGGCAGGAGGAAGTCGGCGTTGATGTCCTTCGCCGGACGAGGGGCCTGCACCGCCTGGACGTTAAGGCCTTTCTTCTTCGCCGCCCGACCGAGCACCGCGGCGAACTCCAAGAAGTCCACGTCCACGCCGGGATCGTGGATAATAAGTACCGGCTTCTCCGGCCGGCCCGGCTTGCGGTTGCGCACCCCCGGGGGGCGCAGTACCGAGGCGGAGTCCGAGGTCCGGGATGCGTCCCCTCCGAGCGCCGGGGCGTACTGGGCTACGACCTGCTTGAGTAGGAAGGCGACCGTGCGCCACTTATCGGCCGGGACCGGCTCGCTCAGGATCCAGTGAGCGTAGAGTCCATTGCCCGAGTTGACCACTGCCGGCATTGGCAGGCCGACTTCCCGGACGAACTTGGTGAGCAACAGGCAGCCATCTTCCTGCTTTTTGATCGGCCACTTTTCGCCGCAGTCGATGTCGAGGAAGAAATTCTTGAGCAGGGCGGCGTTGGCCTGGCCCCTGATTTTCATGCGATCTTTCTTCGGTGCGCCGGGAGGCAGTTGCTTATTGTGCGCCTTGGCCGCTGCGATCTTGGCAGCGTCGAAGGTAGCCTGCGCGATATAGACCGTGTGCCCAGCGGTATCAAGAGTTGTAATCTGTTGCTGTGCGGCAGGCAGGTCCTCGTACCAAAAATGGCGGAATGTTCCGCCTTCGAGGAGCAGAGCAACACAGTACAGCCCTTGGCTGGGAAGGAGCCGTGAGAGAAACATAGTAGTCCTGTCCGGTCAGAACTACTACTTCGCCGACATTTCGCGGATGATACTGCGTATCCGGATATACCTCTGCTCTTTTTTCAGCTTGTCAACCAGCGGTAACTTGCCCAGTCGGCAGGCCTTCTCAAGTCTGAGCGCGGCGGTGTACGCCATGTTCAGCCTGATCTGGTCCTTGGCTGCCCCGCCGTTCTTCCAGCGGTAGAACGTCTCGCGGGAGATGGTTGTCACTCTTGAGAAGTCCAAGATAGACACCTCTGCTTTTTCCAGTGCCGCGAAGATGTAGGCCACCTTCTCTTTCATTTCGTTGTCCACAGTCGCCCCCTCAGTAAACTCCCCCCGACAGAGCCGGGGGGAGAAGGATTAGAGTATTGCCGCAGTTCGTAGAGATGCGGCTTACAGCCCAAGCGCGGCCCGGAGGTCGGCGTCAGATACTTCCGCAGCGGACGGAGCGGGAGCAGCCTGCTGTACAGCAGCAGCGGTGGCGGTCTTCATATCACCGAGGCCCAGGCCCATGTCGTCGTTGACTATCTCGGCAGCCGGGGCGGCCTGCTGTGCAGGGGCCGGAGCCTTCTTCCCACGCCCGGTCGTTGCCGGAGCTGCCTGTGCAGCCGGAGCTACTTCCTGAGCAGGGGCCTTCGTCGCCGGAGCAACAAACGAAGGCGTAATGATCTCCTCAGTCTCCGGGGAGTCCACCAGCTCCATGATCTTGCCAATGGCCGCCTCGCCCAGCACCCCGCCGTAAGCGAAGGTGAGCACCGGGTAAGTAGACTTCAGATCGAAGCCGACCAGGGTCTTGACCATGTTGAGCGGCAGGTTGGCGGCGGACAGCTGCTTCACGTAAAGGGCGAAATTCTTCAGACTGGCCGGCGGGATCTTGAACTGGTTTACCCCGAAGCCGGGGACAAACGCAGCCATGATCTTGTTGTCGGTGCAGGCCTTGCCGGCAGTGGCGTTGCCCTGCTGGTCCTTGCCGGAGCCGAAGGCGTTCTGCTTGCAGGCGGCACAGGAGTCTGACTGTTTGGCCAGGGAGTGCGGATCAGGCCGCTCACCATCCAGCGAGTAACAGTCCGGGGCCTGGGCCTCGGCGTTTGGGTTAAAGGCGGTGGCGAACCACTGCTTGTGGTAGGCCTTGCGTGCCTTGAGGAAAATAACCGGCATACCGACGGCGCCGTCCTGGGACATCTGCACCATCTGGGCTGGCGGGAACGGGATCTCGTTGGCATTGCCGTCAACGATGGTGAACTGCTTGCCGGACAACTTCACCCGCGGAGGCATGCCGGTCGAGATACCGGCAATAGCGTCTTCGTTCATCTGCCGAGCGGCGCCGGCTACGAGGTTGCGGATGTGGGCCGGAACATCAGCGGCGTTGGGGATCATCAATTCTGTGCTCATTGTTTTTGCTCCTTTTCGAGGTGTTGTTAAGTTACTAGTCTGCCGACTGGAAGCGCCGAGAGTCGTAGTGGTAGACCACAAAGTCTCCGACGTTGTCACAATGCCCAAGCAAAATGTCCAGCGGCTCGCGGAAATACGGTGGTCCTGACTCGTCGGTCATACCGAGCACAGGATCGCTGAGTACCTCAACCACGACGAACGGTCCGTCTACTCGTTTATTCTTCATCCCCCGTTTCCACTCTACGATCTGGCCAGGGGTGAAGGTGTGCTTCTCGTTCAGCTTGTTGTAGGCATCAACCAGGTCTTGCTTACTCATTGTTTTGCTCCTTTTTCTTGTAGTTTGTTATTTGGATCTTGCGAGGTCGCACTGAAGCCGGTACCCCTCAAGCTGCCATACTTTGTTTCTTGCATCAGCCTTGCTGATTTTCTGGCCAATCTCGTGGTCGAAGTTTTCCTTGGACACGCAGGCACTCTCCCCGCGCACCGTGAAGCCACTGGCCAGCGTAAGCTCGCACACCATGGCCTTGCCACTGGGCAGGACGGTGAATGTCTCGCTGACGATCACTGCATCGATGTCTGCCGGCGTAAGTCGAGGGGCGTTCAGACCTTTTTCCTGAATCCGTTTCTCAATTTCCTGCTCACTCATTGGTGTCTCCTCAATTTGAGTTTCCCATGCTTTACCTGCCCAGCCGCATGCAGCGCACCAAGCGTCGTTCATATCTTTACCGAAGTACCCTGCGTATGTCTGCGCTGTCCCTCCCTCGCAGACCGGGCAAGCAGTTTTCATCACGACCTCTTGATAATATGTTTCTGCAAGAGCGTAGCAGCGGTGTGTATATCGCCAAGAAAACTACTCGTACAGCCAATTTCACCAGTTGTAATAAACTGATGGCACGGTGCGCACAAATCACCTACGAAGTTGCCTTCACTTTTGCGGTTGGGGCATCCATGAACGATGCACTTTTTGTCCTCAGTTCTCTCCGGGGGCGGCGTCCCCCCAAGTTTAATAAGTGCTTCGCGAACCGCTGCTTCCTTGGTGTCTACGACGCCGGTGGTATACCGCTCAACCAACTCCCGGCGCAGATCGTAGGAGGGCATTGAACTTTCCATGTCTACGCAAAAAGCTGTCTTCGACAGTATTACTGGCTTTGCTGTGAATTTCATTACGACCTCCGCACCTTCACGCCCTTGATCTTTGTGTAATTAACCCCAGGAGGAGGTGTCTCCCCCTCGTCGAGGCGCTGCTTGACTGCGGTCTTGCTGACGCGGTGTTCCAGGAACTCATAGGCGTTGCACGCCAAGACCCAGTCGAAGAACGAATCCCAGTCAGCCACGGTTGCGCTGTCTTTCCAATCGATGAAGCAGGTGCCGGCCACGGTGCGCATGGACTCGACGCCGTTGGCGTCCAGCTTGCCGATCAGCCACTTCTCCATTATGGCCATCTTGTCCTTGACGCTGGCAACTTCGTCCTCGAAGGCCTTTTTCTTCTCTGCGACCAAGTCACGAAGCTCGACATACCTAGCCACCACGTCGTCCACCTTGATTCCTCCTGCTTCCGCAGGAACTGGTGCCGCAGGCTCGACCTGAACCGGCTTCGCAACGCACTTGTGCTGCCGGGGGCGGGCTCCGTCCGCTGTCCAGGTCAGCATCTTGCCACACTCGGGGCAGGGCTTCTTCTCCTTGGGGTCGCGGACCTGCAACTCTTCCTTTTCCTGCTCAGTGAGCGGGGCGTTGGGGTCAAACAGATCGTCAAATATGTCGGTACTACCGACAGAAGGACTGCTCATCTTGTAACCTCCCTTACAAATTAAATCTTGTCCGTTTGATAATACCGTAGCAAATCCCTCGACCGGTGTCAAGGTATTTTTGTTAGGGGCGGGACATTTTATTACTACTCCGAAAGAGTTCATTCGCTCAAGAGCTTCTACTGCGTCCTGGCCCCAGCCAACAAGCATAGATCCACTTCCAGCGCCCCCTCCCCCAGTAGCGCCAAGGCCGTCAACAAACTTTATTCTCCCACGAAGGAGTAGAATTGCGTCTGCTGCAATAACAACATCATGAAACCACGCGCAATCCGTCCGAGCAAATACGAGAGCAACGCCTCTTCTGTGCTGGTGCATCTTTGAAAGCCACGCAGCTGTGTGTTTGCCATAAGGCGGGTTTAACCATACCAAGCCACTCCATGGTTGTGCAAGCCCATCGTCAGCCTCGGTATAATATTTCTCCGCAGGTATCCACGAAATTCCTCCAGGAGGCTGGCATGGGTCCAAGTCGAAGGTGAGCCCTAAAGCATCGAACACCCATTTTGGGGTGTACCAATCCACTGTGGCGTTGTTTTTGTTATCGTGGGTAAACCCTGCGGCCCTCACAACCCCCCTCCATTCTTTGACAGTTCGAGCACAATGTCCTGAAACTTGGCTTTGCCTTGCAGGACCTGATAGGCCCTCTTCTCCTCCGCCGTTGCGTAGATGTGCGCGATGTCGATCTTGACTTTCTGCCGGCTGCCGTCCGTCCGGGCGTTGGCTTGTTGGTAGTCCTCAGCGTTGCGGTGCGGGGCGTACCAGATAGAAAGCGATGCGGTGGTCAGGTCCAGGCCGTGAGCCATGACCCGAGGATGGCAGACCAGCACATGCGGATCCTTCAGCAATCGGAAGTCCCGAAATATCTGAGTGCGCCGGCCGGCGGAGACCCCTCCGTCCACAACCGCCACCGACCATTTCTTGCGTAGCTTCTCCGCCAGGGCGTCCAGGACCCCGGTGAACGGGACGAAGACAATAACTTTCTCATCGTTCTCCTCGATCAGTTCTTCAAGCACTGCGAGCCGGGGACCGAAGTCCATGTGGGCCAGGGAGCCGTCGGCGGCGATGACCACCCCACAACTACACTGAACCAGCTTGGACACAAGAACGGCCGCATTAACCGCTGTCACCGTCGAACCTCGGATCTCCGTCACTGCCTGCCTTAACAACTGTCGGTACGCCTTCTCCTGCTCCTCGGACAGCTCAGCGCGACGGTCAATATAACACGGCTCCATATCCGTGCAAACAGTTCTTTCAAATCGGATCGACGGTTTCAGTATGCGGGCAACGGACTCTGCCGCGGTGCGCTTTGGCACCCATTTGAAAGTGCTCACCTGGATCATGGTCTCCCGCTTGAACGAGGTGAAGTGACCGTGCGGGTAGTTCTCCGGAGTGATCAGCTTGCACTGGGCGAAGGCGTCGGTGGGTTCGTTGGGAGTTGGAGTACCGGTGAGGCCCCAGACTGACCGCTGGATACCCTGCATATTGGCTACGCGATTGAGAGGTTTGAACAGGGTCTTGGCTTGAGCATTGCGAAAAGTCGCGCTTTCGTCTACCACAATATGGTCAATGTCGGGCCGTGTTTTGAGGATGTCTTCGAGCATGCCGATGCCATGGTGGTTGACCACGTAGAAATTGCACGGTTTGGCCAGGAGGTCGAGGCGTTTCTGCCGACTGCCATGCAGGATGGCGTAGGTCCTGAGCGGGAACGATTCGAAAATGTTCTGCTCCCATACGTCCCAGAGGGTAGAGAGTGGGGCTATGATCAGGGTACGGTGGATCTTACCGAGGCGCTGCAGGTAGTCGGCGGCCCAGAGGGTGCTGAGGGTCTTGCCTGTACGCTGTGCGTTGTGGCAATGTGCCCGGTAATTGAGGGTCAAGAACTCCGCCGTATCGATCTGGTACCACCGCGGCCGGTACCGGCCCGGCCAGTCGTACTGGGTCCGGATGGGGGACGGCGCCTTGAGCCCGATGTTGTTCAACACCCGCGCTGCTTCGAGCGTATGGGGCATGGCACAGAACGTCTGCCCATGGACCTCGGCTTCTTTGAGATCCGGGAACAGGGCGTGGAGCTGGCCCAGGTTCGTCGTTGGGACGACGAGCGTATTATCGATGGTGCGGATCATTACTCAATCAGTCAAAACACTTGGAGCTTTCACAAAATTACACTCACACCACTCTGGGAATGGTGGAGTAGAATAAACAGACTCACAAGCTACAGTGTCTCCACGTCTAAGCCATTTTTTGCTTTCTTTAACTGCTGCGGCTTCGTCATTCTTTTCCTCAGCGGTAGCAGCAGCTGTTACCTTGTTGCATTTACGGCAGCGGGCAACGATAAATTTGTGACACCTTGGCATAACCAATCTATCCTCCTTCAGTTTTTACCCACTCTTCAAATTTCTCCAAACTTTCCTCGCCGTCAACCACGAACACCGCACCGCCCGAGCAGCGGATCGCTGCTATCTGCAGGGCCTGGAAGCCTGTTGGCTCCTTGCCTGGTGCTTTTGTTTCTATTGCCCAGAACCTGCAGCGGTAGTGGCCAAGGATGTCCGGGATGCCTTTGGTGCCGTACCCGGTGCCCCCGGGCATAAAATACCATCCAGCAGCTTCTGAAAACGTCCCTGCGTCCTTCGCCGGGCGGATGTCGTACTTGGCGAGCAGGGCCTTAACGAGGGCTTTTATCTTGCCTTCAGGCGTCACGGTACTTCCTCGACACCTCCGCAGCAACCTCCCAAAACTCCTGAGTCACGACCCGCTCCGCGCCATGCACGAACCAGATGTCAATACTCAGCCCGCGCAGTCGGTCCATGTCCATAGTTGCATCACGGAAGGCAAGCACTCCGCCGGAGGCGAACTTCCAAAACCGGTTCGTCATGTTCGCATCAAATCCTGGGTTGCTCCTGAAGTCAGCGTCGGCCGCCCACTGGGTGGGGTAGATCAGCATGATCTTCTCGCCCTCTTTCGCTTTGCGGATCGCTTCGTGGAAGATCATTTCGTTCAGCCGCGCCTCGTCACTTTTTCCCAGATACCCTTGAGTACGTCTACCTGCTTTGGAGAAATGGACTCAGTAGTATCAAGCTGATGCTTTACAGAGTCGATAAACGTGCGCTCCCAGTCAGTCAACCGGGACTCCCGAGCAACGCAGTCGTTCGCCATTGCGATATAGTCAGAGAGCCACAAATTCACTTCCTATCTCCCCCCTCCACAATGTGGGCACACCGTTACCGGGCACCATTTACGGCACAGCCCATTGGGTTTTTGCGGGAATGACTCCGTTGCCCATGCGTTCTCCATCCGGGCGGCCCGGGCAAGGAAGTCCTGCCAGATGGCTGGCACCTCGGCCTTGGTGAATGGTCGGATCCCGGTCACCTGCTGGTGCTTGGTCCAGATATATTTCCCTTCGAACTTCTCGATGGTCGGGAACATGACTGACAACGCGGCGCCGCTCAGCCGGAGCTGGTCTTCATCGTCTTTTATTGTCTTTCCCGTCTTAAAATCGAAGATCTTAGCCTCCGTCCGCTTGAAGTCAAGCAGAGTTACATCGACCTTACACCGCAGCCAGGCGTCCTTGGCGAACCACTTGGTCACCTTCAACCCTCGGGTCAGTGCGATCTCCAGCTCAGCATGCGGCGTGTAGCCGGAGCGCAGCATCAGGTCTACGTACTTCTCGACCGGAGTGAAGGCCTCGGGGTCATTGTGAGGCATGGACTTGAGGGCCAGTTCCGCGGCTTTGTGGACTCTGTTGCCCCAGATAATGGCCTCAGTTTCCTGGAACTCAATTGTGCAATAAAACCGTTTATGCGCATACTGAAACGGGCAGTTGCGGTAGTCGGCATCTGCCGAGTACGACCAGGAAAACGTGCGGCCTTTGGCGTTGAGGGGGTCGGTCATTTTTTAATATACCTTTTTGGAAATTCGACCTTCGAGCTGTGGCAAAAACACTCATCGCCTGGGTTGGAGACCGATAGCCTTGCCCCACACACTTTACAAAGTCGTTGCGGGAGTACCTTTTTTGGTTTGCGACGGCCCATGGTTACAGCTTATTGATCGCCTTAATCACGGCGGCCAGGTCCAGTTCATCGACGGTCTGTTTCAGCACTTCGCGTTCCTCGTCCACCGCCTTTTCGATTTCCGGGGTGTAGCCGTAAACCTGTGCGATTCTGGTTCTGGGCGCGTCGGCATCTCGCGGATCGTACATGCTTATTTCGCGGATTTCTTCTTTCTCGCCAATTACTGCCCATACATTACCAACTACTTTTTTGACCGTGCGCTTTTCTTTTATTGTGATTTCAAACATTGTGGGTTTTCTCCTTTATCTGAATTTCGCAGCCAGCCAATGCGGCTGGTCACCGTAAAGCTCAAGGGTTGTGAGCTTCTGCATCATCGGCAGGTCGAGCTCTCCAAGCTGCGCCACCTCCTGCGTCGCGTGCACCCGCAGCATCATGCGGTACTGGCCACAGACGAAGATAATGTCTCGCCCAGGGCAGATAGTCGCCGCCGACCAGCCGTGATGGTGCAGCGGTCGCACCTCGGAGGCGTAAGTGCCTGCGATGAGGGGGTGAAACAGCTCCATGGCGATAGGGACGATGCAGGGTTTTTTACAGCAGGGCATTTACTCAAACCCCATCAGGACGCCGCCGTTACGTTCTTCCCGACGCACCAGACTCAGGTCGCTCCCGAGCGCCATGGCGGACTGCACCTTGGACACGTACTTCATCGGAGCAAACACCGTCACCTTGTCAGGCGGGGCTGGGAACGTGAACTCAGTGAACAGCCGCATGAACCCTGCAGTCAGTCCGTCCACGAGAGAGTGGAACTTGGCATCGTGCAGGTAGAGCTGCTGCGCTGGCTCCCGGATGGCGTCCGACATGGCCGCGGTCATGTTATTAACCACCATGAACTCCCGGAGCATGAAAATCTCCCGGATCCGGGCGAGGATGTTGTCGTTGATTGTAGCGAGTTCAGTCATAGTTCCCCCTTAAAATCCCCCACCCCGCGCAGATACCTTTCTCCCCAGCCAGAGGAGGTTTTTTGTTTCTGCGCGGGGCGAGGCAAATATTGTCCTGCCCGCATGGGAAGCCTCGAAAGTTCCGGAGTAAATAGAAAAACCAACTTGTTCGAGGACGTTCACCGATTCCTCAGTGCTCCATCCTTGCACCCTTGCGACTTGCGGCCTTGATACGTGTGAACCTTACTTCCTTGTATCTTGAGCCTTGAGCCTTTAGGGTTTTTACCTGCTCGTGCTCTACCCGCTGAGCTACTTCCCACTATGGGGGAAGATCGGAGTCGAACCGACGACATCGAGTTTCAGTTAGGTGTGCGATTAACAGTCGCATGCAAGATGTCGCTCTTGCGGCGTTCTATTTGTCCAGTTTTTATCTCCATGCGTCAGGAAAAAGTGTTTACTCAATCAAGTCCGTAACAGCGTTCACAACTTCCAGCCGAGAGTCGATCATCAGCGGCTCGGACTGCAGAAAATCAATGGCCTTGTCGCGCTCCTCTGGGTTGTAGTATCGCCGGATATGCACTTCCCGGGTCTCGCCGGTGGACTGCTTAATTTGTCCTTCCTTCAGCCCACGGTCGGTCAACATTTTGTACGCCAGCAACTCAGTCGCGGCCAGGTCGCGCCGGCGGTGAATCCACTCCGCGATGGTCTTGGTGACTTCCTTGCCGCCCAGTTCCACGGACGCATTGGTCACAATGTTGGTGCGTTGGATGGCTACCCGCAGTCGCAGGACCTCTTTGCACAGGTCGCCGTGCGCCTGCAGCCAGCCCTTGACCTTTCCGAACTGGTCTTCGTACAGCGGGGTCTCAATGTCCAGATCGGCGGAACACTGTTGAATTTTCTTGCGGAGATCCTCAGCTTTTCGCTGGAGGTCCTTGATCTGCTTCATTGCTTCAATAATTTTCATTTTTGTTCTCCCAAAAATTAATCTTTAATCTTTAACCTTTCTTTTATGTTACTCCCCTCACAAATTAATGCAAGGAAATAATGTCAACGGAGTGAAAATTTATTCAGATCCATTAAGTCGCCCCAGGATACTCCGATCTTGGCATCCACCGGGAACTGAATAGGCAGCTTGACACCCCACGCTTTCTCATACGGCAAGCTGGACAACTCCGTCAAGAAGACCTGCGAAGCAACCTCGGCCTTGTCCTCTGGGAAGATGAAGAACAGGCCGTCGTGCAGCTCATAGTAGAAATACCCTCCGAACTGTGGCAGTAGGTTTCTGGCTATGGCCAGGGCCAGGTATTTTTGATCCCCGCCGGTGCCTTGGATCGGGTAATTGATCGCCGTACTCTCCATGGGCCAGGCGTCTCTGCCAGCCCAGTTGCCCGTCAGTTGCACCCTTCTGCCTGCGAATGTTTCAGCATACCCCAACCGCTTGCATTTTTCAATCTGAGATGCCCAGTACCCTCCGGTTCGCTGGTACGGCTGGCCGCCGACTCCTGGGTATGACCCTTTGTAAATAACTTGGGACTGCCTGATGAAGTTCTCATCAACATCCATCTCATACTCAACTCGGGCTTTGACTGTGGCGGTTTTTACAGAAACTCTGAACTGGTAGGATAAGTTACAGAATTTTCCGCACTTACGATCATTGGCCGCCGGTGCGTCCCCATCTTTAACCATCTTAATCAGCTCGCGGTAATCTCGCTGTGCGATCTGAGCCCCCATGTAACTGTGGGCGTCCTCACCAGGAGCGCAAAGACTGAGCATGGTTTCATCCCCTGACGCTACCGCCATCCACCTGAACTCCTGGCCGGCGAAGTCGAACTCAGTGAGGAGATACCCAGGCGGCGGCTGAATAATTCGCCGGTATTCTTTCCCTCGTTTCCACTGGTGCAGGGCGATCCCGACCGGAACCTCTACTTTTTTGGTGCTCCTGACCTCGCCTTTGGCCTTGGTCGTTTTGACCACCTCAATGGTGGCCTTGTCCGAGCTGCCATACGTGATCCGCGACGTGTAGGTGCTGAAGATCTTGGCCTGGGGCCGCACATGGCCGTCACCGTTATACTCAAGGCTGTTTAGTGTCCCGATGGCGTACTTTTTCCGGTTGTTTTTTGCCTCCCTGAGTTTCTTCAACAGGCTGGCCCGAGGATCGAGAAAAGCCAGATCAAACAGGGCGTACTTGTCAGTGGACGGCGCCCCTGTCTTCTTAGAAAATCGATCAACCGGCAATTTCCACACGTCATAGAGAAGTGTCTGCAACTGCGGCGAGCTGGCAAGATTGACCCCCTCAATTTCCGGGCTGGTATCCAGAAGTTCTTTATAGATACTGGCTGCCTCAGCTTCAAGTCTGTCGGAAAGTTCTTGCGCGGCCGTTGGCGACGCCTTCAACCCCATGACTTTGGTCTTGGCCATGGAGGGGATACACCTTGCCTCTATCAGTGCGGCGACCTGTTGCCTACCCTCCAGCATGCCCCAGAACTTTTCCGCAAACCGCAGGGTCCAAAGGGCGTCCATCTCATTCCTGTGCAGGAGCAGATCAAGCGAGGTGTCGTCCGTAGCCTGGAAGTCTTTGAACTCCTTGAACTCAGCATCGTCAGGGTAAAACTCTTTCATCGCCGATTCAAGGGAATAGCTCTTGCGCTTCTGCCTAGGTACATCCTCTCCTTCCGGTTCGACCACCGCGTGGCGCCACAAGAGCATGGAATCGAGCCATTTTACCTGGAATACTTCCTGCTCCAGCCCGACGGCGATAAGCCACGCTGCATCAAAGGCAGTATTCCACCCCACCAAGTAAGCGTCGGACTGAATTGCTGCGTTCAACATGGTGCGCAGGCTTTCAATGGATGGGTTGAGCACACCGAAGGTTTTACCGTTGGCGGCCATGCTGGCGGCAGTGATCCGCCCGGATTTTGATCCTGCGCGGAAGGGCTGCAAGGCGTATTCAGATTTGACCCCTGCAGTCTCTAAGTCAAGGCCAAAGGTTAAAGGAAAAATCATTCCTCCCCCCTTTCTAAGCTCCTACGCAGCGAGGCAATCCAATTATTGCGCGCCTCTGTCCGCGATACCTCTTCCACATACTCCTTTCGGTGATACTGAATAGATCGCGTAACTTCCTCAAGCTCCGACGCGAACCACTCCTCACCAGTCTTCTGGGTCGGCTTATTTTTAAGGTAATATTTTTCGTCACAGTCAAATTCTACCGACCTTACCAACTGGTCAACCATGAACTTTTTGAGCCCTATATGCTCGCTAGTCGGCGGGGTCCAATCATTGACCTTGTCAAGCATGCCTTGGTACGCAGCGCGCAAGTCGCGCTTCTTTTGAAGTATCTTTGCGTGGTATGCGAGTTCTTCCTCGTATGCAAGCCTTGCCGCGGTTTCGGTCTTCTCAGCAGTCATACCTCCCAGCAATTTACGTTTGGCCTCCATATCCGCTAATTTGCGCACGTGGTAGTCGCTCGGCTCAAATCTTTCTGAGATAGGGGCGCCGAAAGGTTCGTCCCGCATCATTACCAGTGCCCCCATTCCTCGGGCGCACCGCATGACAAACTTTTCAAAACTGATCCCGTCGGCGATATTTGCTGTGTATCCTGTTGGCATTTCAACTCTCCTTGGTTAGTGTCCCGTTGGCATACGCCAACATCTTTGTAAGCCGTTCCCGGAAGATCGGCAATGGTTCGGTAATGCCTTTTTCCCACCGGCACCAGCTGGCAACCGAGGTGCCTACAATTTGGGCCATGCCCTCTTGGGTCCTGCCCAGGGTGAGGCGTAATTCTTTAAGTTCTGCAGGGGTCATGACTTCTTGCCCTCCCCGTCCACATAGTACGGCTCCGTTACTTCCCGGCACCAGGGGCAAGCACACTCGCGCCGCATTGGCTTGGTGTCCTCCCAGTATTTTTCACACCAGTGGCAATAATAATAGTTGACCACCGCCCGGACCATGCGCCGCGGGGCGGCGGGTATCAATCCTGCTTCTTTCATAGTTTACACCCCCAATTTGATAAAGTCCATGGCCTCGGCGTCGGTGAACCCGCACCAGCCGACCAGGAACACGATAAGTTTTTGCTGGTTCTCAGTGAGCATGATTTTACCTCCTTTTCAGCCCAGCGGGCAGCGGGTGGGCGTAGCCGCTCAGGTCGAGGTAGCCGGTCGTGGTCAGCCCCGCAGGCAGCGGGTGGGTGTAGTCGCCCAGGCCGTAGAGGTTGCCGGTCGTGGTCAGCCCCGCAGGCAGCGGGTGGGCGTAGCCCCTCAGGTCGAGGCCGCCGGTCGTGGTCAGCCCAGCGGGCAGCGGGTGGGCGTAGCCGCTCAGGTCGACGAGGTTGCTGGTCGTGGTCAGTCCCGCGGGCAGCGGGTGGGCGTAGCCGCTCAGGTCGACGAGGTTGCTGGTCGTGGTCAGCCCCGCGGGCAGCGGGTGGGCGTAGCCCCTCAGG